>JGI24723J26617_10000098_pt1 | contig 94147 bp, 75 predicted proteins | sample Cruoilmetagenom6_FD_26617 | JGI IMG/M metagenome (IMG submission 26617) | reverse complement strand
GTTAATACTCCAATGAACCCTATGCGTGAAGATATGGCAGAAGCTATTGATATGGTACGCCCTTGGGATACTTTAAATGACGATGAAAAGAAATTGTTTGCGAAAATGGCAGAAGTATATGCTGCTTTTTCTGAATATACAGATGCACAAGTAGGTAGAGTTATTGACTATTTGGAAGAAAGTGGGCAATTAGAAAACACGATTGTATTGTATGCAGCAGATAATGGCGCTTCAGGTGAAGGTAGTCCAAACGGCTCTGTTAATGAAAATAAATTCTTTAATGGATATCCAGATGAATTATCAGAAAACATGCAATACTTAGATGTTTTAGGTGGACCAGAAACGTATGAGCATTATCCAACAGGATGGGCATCTGCTTTTTCAGCTCCGTTTAAAATGTTTAAAAGATATTCACAATATGCTGGAGGAACTAACGATCCATTAGTAATTTCTTGGCCAAAAGGGATAAAAGCTAGAGGAGAAATTCGTCATCAATACCATCATTCGGTTGATATTGTTCCTACTTTATTAGAAGCAATAGGTATTGAAATGCCAGAAGTACATAATGGTGTAAAACAAGTACCATTATCAGGAGTATCCATGGCTTATACCTTTGATGCAAAACCAAATGATGCAACACAAAAAGAAGTTCAATACTTCGCGATGCTAGGATCGAGAGGGATTTGGAAAGATGGCTGGAAAGCAGCTGCAATTCACGCACCTCTATCTGGAAGAAGTAATTTTGATAAAGATGATTGGGAATTATACCACGTTGCAGTAGACAGATCTGAATCTAATGATCTTGCAAAAGAAAATCCTGAGAAATTAAAAGAATTAATCGACGCTTGGTTTGTAGAAGCTGATAAAAACAATGTCCTTCCTTTAGATGACAGAAGTGCTGCTGAAATTATTGGTATTGAAAGACCTTCAGCAGAACCAGCAAGAGATCGCTATATTTATTATCCATTCGCTGCTGCTGTTCCAGAAGGGAATGCAGTAAACGTTAGAGGTCGTTCTTATAAAATATTAACTAATGTTGAAGTTACCAATAAAACTTCGGGAGTAGTATTTGCTCACGGTTCTCGTTTTGGAGGACATACATTATTTATTAAAAATGAGAAACTATATTATGTTTATAATTTTTTAGGGATAAAACCAGAACAAGTATTTGAATCTAATATAAAACTAACTCCAGGTAATCATACTTTAGGTATGGAATTTACTAGAGAAAAAACAGGAGACAAAGGCGAATCTGTTGGTACAACCAAACTTTATATCGACGAAAAATTAGTAGCTGAAGGCCCTATGAGAACGCAACCTGCCAAATTCACCTTATCTGGTGATGGTTTATGTGTAGGCTATGATAGTGCAGATGCTGTAAGTGAACTATATCCTTCGCCTAGCAAATTTAGTGGAGGTACAATCGACTTTGTTGGTGTAACCGTTGAAGGTACACCTTATATTAATCTAGAAGCAGAAGCTAAAAGAGCATTGATGAGTCATTAATTAAAATGAACATGTTGGTGGTTTAAAAATTGAGACACACTTGCAAAGATGTATAAATATAATAGTCGATTTCATGGAAATAACATATTATTTCCATGAAATCGACTATTATCGTTTAAAATATTTATGTACCTTCTAGCTCATTTTACAACACAATACAAGATATCACTTGAATAGTTATGAATTACAAATCAAAGTTTATGGACAATTAGCTTATAATGAGAATAATAATCAAGAAAAAAATAGAATATGAAATTTAGAACATTATTACTTTTGCTAATACCATTTTTAATGCACGATGTTTACGCACAAAAAAAGCAAAATAAAGAAAAAATAGGTAGTGTAGGTGGCTACGAAATGGGACATATAGAATGTGTAAAACAAAACGATCTATATTTAATTACTTACGAAAACCAAAATGATGCTCAGGTTAATGATTATGATGATTTTTCAATAAAGTCTGAAAATTTTGATGCTGTTTATGAGACTGTTTTGGCTGGGTTTGAGAACAAACATAAAGAGGAAATACATATTCCAACTGTTTCAAATTATGTTGAGTTGGATTATGCCAAGTTTTTAGGTAAAATGTCTATGCGCTTTACTCAGTCGAAAAAGAAAGGAGCACTTGGTGTTTCTTTTTCGGCATGGTACTCGAAAAAACAGATAAAGAAACTTTTTGGAAATGAATAAGTATATTATAATTATTGAGTTAATAATTGATAATTTTTGTATAATTTGAAATACTCCTAACTTATTTAAGCTTAAAAAATGCCCTTATGAAAAATAGAATTTTTAGCTTGTTATTCCTTGTATTCCTATTCAATATGAATACTTTAAAAGCACAAAATGAGGCAGAAAACACTAATGCTACAGCCGAAGAATTAGCAAAACAATTAGCAAATCCTGTAGCTTCATTAATTAGTGTGCCACTGCAAAATAATTTTGATTTTGGTGTTGGCCCTTTTGATGGTTTTAAATATACACTTAATATACAGCCTGTAATTCCTATTTCAATAAACGAAAAATGGAATATGATTAGTAGGACTATTATTCCTGTTATTACACAAAGTGATGTCACTATAAATGGAAATAATGAAACAGGTATTGGAGATATTATTCAAAGTACTTTCTTTTCTCCTAAAGAAGCAAAAAATGGATTGGTTTGGGGTGTTGGTCCTGTATTTTTATTGCCAACTGCAACCGATAATGTGTTAGGCGCAGATAAATGGGGAATTGGACCCAATGCTTTAATTTTAAAACTAAAAGGCCAATGGACATATGGCGCACTTGTAAATCATATATGGTCTTTTGCAGGAAATGGAGCAAACGATATTAATGCTACCTTTTTTCAACCCTTTATGACTTATGCAAGCAAAAGTGGCGCTTCAATTACATTAGCATCCGAAAACACTCAAAGTTGGGATAATGATATTTTTGGAGGTTTTACAGGTATTTATTATGCTAAAGTGATGACTTTTGGTAAACAAATGATGCAATTAGGTGGTGGCCCAAAAATATATTACGGAAATAACTTCTTTAACCCAGAATGGGGAATTAGAGTTAATGTGATTCTTTTATTTCCTAAATAAACCTTTAATCTATATTTTGTATCTATAGTTGGATTTAATACAACTCTATTTTTAGCTTAAAAATGAAAAATATACTTTATTTAGTTCTATTTGTTTTTTTAATAATAGGATGTTCTGGTACTAAAAGAATACAGGCGAGTAGTTTAGTTAGCCCAGAAGCTTTTTCTAGCCAGCAAATTGGCTTGATTATGGCCGCTGACACTATAACACCGATGCGGGTTTTTAAAATCACCAATAAAAGTGATTCGCTTTTATTAAGAACAAAAAGCTCTAATGTTCGTGTAGATGCAAACGATAAAGTTTTACAAAGTTTTATAAAACGACTTTACAGAACGGTTAGAGATAGCATGTCTTTAGGAGTAGGAATAGCGGCTCCTCAAGTTGGGATTCTTAAAAATATTATTTGGGTACAACGATTTGATAAAAATAACTTTCCATTCGAGGTGTATTTAAATCCAAAAATTGTAAATTATTCTGAAAAGAAACAGGTTTTTAGAGAAGGTTGCCTATCTATTCCAAATCGCGTTGATACTGTGAAAACTAGATCGTATGATATTTTAATAGAATATGATAATATGAATGCCGAACATAAAACTGAAAAAATTGAAGGGTTTACATCGGTTATTTTTCAGCATGAAATAGACCATTTAAATGGGATACTTTATCTAGACCATCTAGAGAAAGAAATAAAAGATGTTAATAAAGAATAATCTATTTTTTGAGTTCTAATTTTTCAGCAAAATAATCACAAAAATCTTTCATAGTTGCTGTCATTTTTTCGTCTTGCGTGGCTTTATTGAATGTATTACTCATAGCAACTAATGTTTGATGAAAAAACACTTTCATCTCATCTACAGGCATATCTTTAGTCCACAAATCTATTCGCAAGGATTCTTGTGTTTTACTATCCCAAACCGAAAGCATCATCGCTTTAGCTTCTTCATTTGTAATACCACCATCTTGTGCTGTCCAAAATAGTTTTTCTGGTATGCGATTATCGTCAAGCTCGACAGTTAATTCTATTTTTGATTTATTTACTGCCATTATTTGCGAGGTTTGAATTTAGAATTATTAAAAATATCTTCTGTAGGTGTAATTAATAACTGATTTAAAGCGACATCATTATTTTTCATATAAGCTCTAACAATTTGCCAACCTATATATTGACCAACTTTCCCTGGCGATTCATTGTCTATTTCTTCTAAATAAAATTTAGAAAAAGGTGCAGAATTTATAAATCTACCCGGTAACTTAGAATTTGTACTAAACAATAATTCTCGCTCTACAAAATATCGCCAGATATAGCTCTCGTTAGCCAGAGCCCAATCTAATTGCTCTTGTGTGTATCCTATTTTTTGAGCATCGGTTTTAAACGGAAGTATTTTATCTTTAAAATATAAAAGTTTGCCGTTGTAAATCATTTCGTCAAGCAAAGTTTTCTTGTCCGATTGAAACACTTTTCTTTTTCCATAGGCATCAGCTAGATTTACAACTATTTGATCCTTTGTAAAATTTTGAACTAAATATTTTTGAATGCCTTCATAAAACATATGATCATTTCCTAAATAAGTATCTAAAGAAATAAGCACAATAGTATCTGTAACAATAACTTTGTTACGGTAATCTACATCAGATGTTGTCGTAACTATTCTAGGTGCTCTAGTCTCTGGATAATAATATTTTAAATGCTGGTAAAAGTTTTGGATTTCACCTTCGATAGCATCAAAATTTGAAAACTCTTGGTTTACTTCGTTGTGTAATTGTTGTTGTAATGTGTCGTTTATTCTTGCAATCCAAAGCGAATCTGAAAACCGTTCAGAAAACATAAATGGATAGTCTTTTTTGAGTTTAGATAAATTTGAAGGTGTTGCTTTATTAAAAAGCTGATCAAATCTTTCTATGGTAATATCAAAATCAATGTTAGAAATTTCGGTTTCTAATTTACTTTCGTTTTTACAAGAAATAATAAACATTAAAATGACTGTAAGTACAAATATTTTTTTCATCTAAACTAAAACGCTGTTAATTTTTATTAATTATCAGTTTGACTTATTTTTGTTGACAAAGGTACTATTCTTTACTTTAAATTCAACCTATTATGCAAACTGAAAAAGTGATTGATTATATTGTTAATTGGCTAAAAGATTATGCTGTAAATGCCAAGGTTAATGGATTTGTTATTGGTGTTTCTGGCGGAATTGATTCGGCATTAACATCTACATTATGCGCAAAAACAGGTTTAGAATTGCTTTGTGTAGAGATGCCAATACATCAGGCAGAATCGCAAGTTAGTAGAGCAGAAAATCACATAGCATGGTTAAAAAGTAATTTCTCGAATGTGAAAAGTTTAGAAGCAAACTTAACACCAGTTTTTGATAGTTTAATAGAACAGCTTCCAAGTGTTGATAACGAAGAAGAGCGTTTTATGTCTCTAGCTAATACAAGGGCGAGATTACGAATGACGACCTTATACTATTTTGCTGCTTTAAATAAATGTTTAGTTGCCGGAACAGGTAATAAGGTTGAAGACTTTGGTGTTGGATTTTATACCAAGTATGGAGATGGAGGTGTAGATTTAAGTCCTATTGCAGATTTGCTAAAAACAGAAGTTTACCAATTAGCAAGGCAGTTAAATATAAATCAAGAAATTATTGAAGCTGCACCAACAGATGGTCTTTGGGGTGATGACAGAACAGACGAAGACCAGATAGGAGCCTCATATCCAGAACTTGAATGGGCTATGCAAATGCATAACGAAGGTAAACATGAAACAGATTTTACCGGAAGAAAACAAGAGGTTTATAAAATTTATAAACGTTTTAATTCGGCTAATAAGCACAAAATGTTGCCAATACCAGTTTGTGAAATTCCTAAAATTTTGAAATGAGGTAGTTAAAATTCTCATTAAAATTTACTATATTTACAGGTACAGCTTAATCTTTGTTATGCGTTTACTTGTCTCTCCAACCATGATATAAAAGCATTCAGGTTATGATTAAACTATTAGTAGTAGATCACCATCCCATTATTAGAAAAGGACTTGAACTTCTTTTTGTAACTTCTTCTACAGAACAAGTTGTAGGGAGTTTAGATAATGGTGAAGCAATTTTCGATTTTTTGAGAAGAGAATCGGTAGATATTATTTTGACTGAAATTGACTTGCCTAAACTTAATGGTATTACAGCATTAAGACGTTTAAAAAGTGAATATCCAAATATAAAGGTTATTATGTTTAGCATGCACCCGGAAGCAGTTTACGGGATTAGTGTCATAAAAGCAGGAGCTTCTGGTTATGTTTGTAAAACAGCTAATATATTTACTCTTAAAGAGGCTATTTCTAAAGTAGCTAATGGAGGTACATACTTGAGTAATGATTTGTCACAATCTATGTTATACGGTTCTAGGTCAAATAGAACAGGTTCTTCATATAAAAAATTATCTACCAGAGAATTAGAAGTTCTTAAGCTTTTGTCAATTGGTAAAAAGAATAAAGATATTGCTCAAGAACTTACAATTAATGAAAAAACAGTGAGTACTTATAAAACAAGACTCATGAAAAAACTGAATGTTTCTAATATTGTCGATTTAATTACCCAAGCTAAACTTCTAGAGTTATAATACACGATTAAGTTTTCGTGATAATAGCATTTTTAAATTAGAATAGTCTTTAACTTCTTGCAAGATATTTTTGTTGTCTGAACTATTAACAGTTTCTTTCTGAAAACCTACTACTTTTTGTTCTATTAAAAAGCAACGTAAACTCAAAATGGTTTCACTAACTAATTGAGCAATATTTGTAGTTTTCTCTTTTGGAAAAATATTTTTACTTTCCCAATTATGTAAGTTGTAACGTTCGTCATCCATTAAAATGGTAGTTATTTCACTGGATATCTCTTGTTCTACAGTATTCACAAAAGAATCTAAAGCAAAATCAGGATTTTGGTTAAGTGTATCGATGATGGTGTAATACAAACTTTTAAAGTTTTCGTTCGTAAATTCCATTTCATCATCTTGTAAATCCAAATATATTTTTTCAAATACTTTAGCTTGTTGTACGATTGGTTCTAGTATAAGTTCGTTGGCTTCATTTTCTTTTAAAACCAAATCTTCAAAATCTTCGGTTTCATTTCCATAGAGTAATAAAATCTCAATAATCTTACGTTCTAGTACGTATTGAACATCAACTTTTTTACTGGTTTTTTCGTTTTTAACTACTTGAAATGACTTTTGTTCTTTCTTAAAATTTTTATTTACTTCTTGAAATTCTTTTTTATTTATTTGCGCTAACGTACTAAATAAGACGTCTTCACTTATATCCATAATTCTAGAGCATTCCTGAATATAAATTTCCTTTTTAATACGGTCAGGAATTTTAGAAATACTATTAACTATTTCACGTATTGTTTCAGCTTTTTTTATCGGATCATTATTTGAATCTTTAATCAATAAAGATGCTTTAAACTGAATAAAATCTTGAGCATTCTCATTCAAGTAATGAGTTAGTTCTTCGAGTGTGTTTTGTCTTGCGAAACTATCTGGATCTTCGCCTTCAGGAAACATACAAATCTTCACATTCATTCCTTGTTCTAAAATAAGATCAATACCTCGAATGGATGCACGAATGCCCGCCGCATCACCATCAAATAAAACGGTAATGTTTTTTGTAAGTCTATTTATAAGTCTAATTTGGTCTGGTGTTAATGCAGTTCCTGACGATGACACAACATTTTTAATTCCAGTTTGAAAAAACTGAATAACATCTGTATAGCCTTCAACCAAATAACAATTGTCTTCTTTGGCAATACTTTGTTTTGCATGAAAAATACCGTACAAGACCTTGCTTTTATGATAAATATCGCTTTCTGGCGAGTTTAAATATTTCGCTGCTTTTTTAGTCATACTCAAAATACGACCACCAAAACCTAATACTCGACCACTCATACTTTGAATAGGAAACATGACGCGCCCTTTAAATCTATCAAAATGTTTCTGGTCTTTAACAATGGTTAACCCAGTTTTTTCAAGAAACTCAATTTTGTAACCATCTTTTAAAGCCTCATCAGAAAAGGCTTGCCACGCATCTAAAGAATAACCAAGTCCAAACTTTTTAATAGTTTCTTCTGTAAAACCACGCTCTTTAAAATAGCTTAATCCAATTGATTTTCCTTGATCGGTATTATGTAATATTTTTTGAAAATATGTGTTTGCATATTCACTAACCAAATACAAACTTTCACGAGCATCTGCTTCTTCTTTTTGTTCGTCTGTTTGGATAGTTTCTTCGACTTCAATATTGTATTTTTTCGCAAGGTATTTTATGGCTTCAGGATATGTAAAATGTTCATGTTCCATTAAAAAAGCAACAGCATTTCCGCCTTTTCCACTTGAGAAGTCTTTCCATATTTGTTTTACAGGAGATACCATAAAACTTGGCGATCGTTCGTCTGTAAATGGGCTTAAACCCTTAAAATTACTACCTGATTTTTTGAGCTGTACAAAATCACCAATGACCTCTTCTACTCGTGAGGTTTCAAATACTTGGTCTATGGTCGATTTTGATATCAAAGTCTATAATTAAAAAGGATTGTAAATGTAATATAAACAAATGGCTTTTAAAATGAATAAGCATTGCAAATTTGACTTTGAAATAATTAGATTAAATAAATTACTCCTTATAGTTATAATATTTTTTGTGTTAGAAATAATTAATTTAAGATTTAAAATATTGACTATATTTGAGAAACATATTCTTGCCTATGATTTTAAATATATTTATTGGTTTGGTTGTTATCGGGATTACAATTGTAATACAAGGTTACGGAACTAAATACTGGGTGCATTATTTAATGAATTTTTATGTTAAAAAGCCTTTAGAAGGTTTTGATCATAGAACCGTTAGGTTATTGGTATATTCGGCATTGTTTTTATTGTCATTAAATTTTCTTGAAGCAATTATTTGGGGTTTCACTTATTATTTGCTTCCTGGAATTACAGAATTTGAAAGTTTAGAAAAAGCTATTTATTTTTCACTGGTTACTTTTACTACACTAGGATATGGAGAAATTACAATAAGCTCTTCTAGTAGAATTTTATCTGGCTTTGAGGCTATGAATGGCGTTTTACTATTAGGTTGGACTACAGCAATGATGTTTTCTGTATTGCAGTTCGTGACTAGAGAAACATTTAAAGTAAAGAAGAAAAAATAGGATGACAACAGATAAAGAAAATGATGCGGCCAAAGAAGAGTTAAATGAAGTAAGCACAAGTGAGACTATAGTGAGCCCAGAAGTTCAAGAAAAAAAGAGTCCAATAAAACTCATAACTCGAATTGTATTACTTGTTTCGTTGTTGTTTTTTGTTTGGTATATCCTTTCAGAAAGACATACGCCCTATACAGATCAAGCAAGAATAAAGGGATTAGTAATGCCAATTACCACGAGAGTTTCTGGAAATATTATCGATATTAAAATTAAGTTGCACAGTAATGTTAAAGCGGGAGATACTTTGTTTCAAATAGATCCTGTGCCATTCGAAATTGCCGTTTTAAAAGCAGAAGCTAATATTGATAATACGACGCAATCTGTGGCTGCAAGTACGTCTTCAGTTAAATCTGCTGCAGGTAGGTTAGGCGTTGCTAAAGCGCAGTTAGATAGGGCTCAAAGAAACTGGAATAGAGTTGTAAGAGTTATGCAAGAAAATGCAGGAGCACTTTCAGAAAATGATAAAGACCAATCTGAAACTGCATTATTAACTGCTACCGAACAAGTAGCTTCGGCAGAAGCAAATTTAGATCGCGCGAAACAATCACTAGGAGATTCCGGACCAGATAATCCAAAAATTAGAGCTGCAATAAAAGACCTAGAAAAGGCTCAATTAGATTTAGCTTTTACAACAATTATTGCTCCTACCGATGGCGTTATCGAAAGTTACGATCTTGATCTTGGATATTTTGCTTCGGCAGGACAACCTATAACCACATTAATTTCAAATTCCGACGTTTGGATTCAAGCAGATTTAAAAGAAAATAACATGTCTTTAATGAATGTTGGAGACCCGGTAAAATTTACGTTAGATATTGATCCAGGAAAGATATATGAAGGTACAGTTCGCAGCATGGGTTTTGGTGTTGCTACAGACAAGCCTAATAAAGGAGGATTGCCTAATATAAATAGTAAAACAGGATGGTTAAGAGATCCACAACGATTTCCAATTATTATCGGATTAAATAATGCTGATACCGAATTTCAAAAGAAAATAAGAATTGGAGGGCAAGCCGATATAGTCGTTTATACAGGGTCTAATGTATTACTCAACGCACTGGCATCTTTTAGAATACGCTTTAATTCTTGGTTGTCTTATGTTAGGTAGTTCCACAATAGATTGGGTAACCAAATACGATTGGAGGAATTCTATTCCTGTGCTTCGTTATGTTTTAGGTATAAGCTTTATTCTATTAGTAACTGCATTAATGGGATATTCTCTTGCTTATCTCACTACGGTTCTGGCTATAGGGTATATTGCTCCTGGAACAAAACCTCTTACCATAAAACAAGGTTTAAATTTTGTTCTAATCTTAATCCTAATTAACTTAATTACCTTTGCGTTTAGTTCCTATTTTAAAGCTTACCCATTAGTATTTATACCTTTATTGTGTTTAGGAGTTTTATGGATTTACTACACGAATAAATTACCACAAATGGTAAAGCTTTTTGCAATTATAAGTGTTTTTGTAATTCCTTTAATGTCTTTAGAACCAGTAGGTATCAGTGCTTTTGTAGCGATAAGTTTGGTGTTTAATGCTTTTATGGCAGTCACTTTAACACAATTAATTTTTAAAGTATTTCCTTGGTCAGTAGCAGATGAAGCTTTTGTAAAAGCCAAACAACAAGAAGCTAAAACATCGGAACATGAAAGATTTAGATATGCACGAAATATTTTTTTTATATTGCTTCCAGTTTTATTATTATTCTTTATTTTTAAATTATCAGGAGGTTTATTGATCCTTATATTTATAGGAATACTATCGATGAGTCCTGCACTTGCAAATGCTAAAGTTGGAAAATTTGTGATTATTGCAAATTTATTAGGAGGGTTATTTGCTATCCTTGGCTATCAATTATTAGTTTTTGTTCCAATGCTTCCATTTATGATTTTAATCACTTTGTTAATCGGCTTTATTTTTGGAGGTAAACTATTTTCTAAAGCTAAATTAGCTCCGATATTTGGTATGGGATTTTCTACGTTCTTACTTATTTTAGGATCAGTTACTTCCTCTGACGACGATGCAGGATCGGCTGTTTGGTCGCGGCTTTTACAAATTGGTATAGCTGTAATTTATGTGGTTATTGCTTTTGGAATATTAAATTATCGACAAAATATAAAGAGTAAAACCGAATGAAACTAATTATTAAATATAGGCTTTTTTATAGTTTAATGACGCTAGTTTTACTGATCTTTTGTTCTTGCAAAGTGAGTGAAGATTATGTTAGGGAAGAGCAAAATTTACCAGTATCCTATCGTCAAAATTCAGAAACTAAAAATTCTATTGCTACTATTAAATGGTGGGAATTATTTAATGATCCTGTTTTAGTAAGTTTAATTGATAGTGCCCTAGTAGAAAACAAAAACATAAAAATTGCCGTTACAAAATTAGAAGAATCTCAAATTTATTTTGATTTGTCTAAAGTAGATTTTTACCCAAGTGTTAATTATTATGGTGGCGCTTCAAGCGGAATTAATTCAGAGACTTCAGATTTTTCAAATAACATTGTTGCTGGAGTTAATGTTGCTTATACAATCGATTTATGGCAACGAATAAAATCGTTAAACGAATCTGCACGTCAAGAATATCTTGCCACTGAATATGCTTATAGAGCTGTAACTATTTCTGTTATTTCTTCTGTTGCATCTGCGTATATTTCTTTAAGAGATTTAGACAATCGATTATTAATTTCTGAAAAAACCGCAGATAATTTCAGTGATAATTTAGATGTTATGCAAGCGAGGTTTGATGGAGGGTTTGTTAATGAGGTTGATTTAACGCAATCTAAAATTCAATTGGTAGATGCTGAAGCCACTATAGAAACATTGTTACGTTCTAGAATGCAATTAGAAAACGGAATTAGTGTATTAATGGGGTCTGTACCTATGAAAATACCGAGGGGATTAGAATTGCATGAACAAATAACAATACCAGAAGTTCCTATAGGTATTCCTTCTGAATTAATTTCGAGAAGACCAGATGTTTTAGAAGCTGAACGAAAGCTAGAAGCACAATTTATACGTATTGGAGCAGCTGAAGCTTTACAATACCCTTCTCTTACCATTGGTTTAGATGTTGGAGCGAGTTTATTAAATCCAGTTACGTTATTTGCAGATTTAGGTGCTCAATTATTTGGCCCAATATTTAATGGGGAGAAAATTAAAAAAGGAATTGAATTAGAAGAAAAACGTACAGAGCGTTTACTTTACAACTATCAATTGTCGTATCTTACTGCAATAAAAGAGGTAGAAGATGCAATGATAGCACAACGTACTTATAGCAAAGAGCATGATTTGAGATCCAATCAAATGGAACTGGCTACCAAAGCTTCACAATTAGCTTGGGTGAGATATGATGGTGGTTTAACTAGCTATTTGGAAGTTTTAAGTTTGCAAAGCAGTCAATTTTCATCAGAATTAAAAGCATCATCTGCTTTACAACAGGAATTACAATCTATTATTGATTTGTATATTGCTTTAGGAGGTGGATGGGAAATCATAACAACCGAAAACTAACACTAAATTTTTATTATGAAATCATTAAAGCAAAATATTACCATCGATAATTTTATTAAAATTATTGTTTTATCAGCTCTATTATTTTGGAGTTTTAGTATTATAGAACCATTTATTTTACTAATAGTTTGGGCAATAATTGTTGCAGTAGCTCTCTATCCTATCTATCAAAAAATAATTAATGTATTTAAAGGAAAAAAGAAGGGATTAATTTCGTCTCTGTTTGTAATAGTCTTACTCGGATTAATTATTCTTCCAACGATAAGTGCAACACAGTCAATTGTAGATACATCGAAAGAAATTTATCATAATTTTGAACAAGGGAGTTTGAAAATTCCACCACCAAACGAATCTGTAAGAGAATGGCCATTAGTGGGTAAAAAATTATATGGAGCTTGGTATAATGCCTCAACAGATGCAGAATCTTTTATTAAAGAAAACCCAGAGCAAGTTAAAAGCTCTTTGGGTTGGTTATTTGATTCGTTTAAAGGACTAATGGGTTCTGTGTTTTTATCGCTCATTGCATTAATTATCGCTGGAGTATTTATGTCTTCGGCTAAAGAAGGTTATCAGACTGGTGTTAAATTCATGGACAAATTGAGAAACGGACATGGTGTAGAACTCATGGAGATGTGTACTAATACTATTAGAAGTGTAGTGAAAGGAATTTTATTAGTTGCAATCATTCAAGCTATATTAGCGTATTTAGGTTTTGCAATGATTGGGTTATCTTCAATGGCTGGGATTTTAGCGATTCTAGTTTTATTGGCTGCAATCATTCAGATTCCGGTGGCATTGGTTGCAATTCCGATTATTATTTATGTTTTCTCTTTTGCTGAAACGACACCAGCAATTATTTTCGCTGTTTATATGATTATTGTTGCATTATTAGATAATGTTTTAAAACCATTGTTATTAGCCAAAGGATTACAAACACCTATGATTATAATATTAATGGGAGCTATTGGAGGCATGATGTTTCAAGGAATATTAGGTCTTTTTGTTGGGCCGGTTATTTTAGCTATTCTACATAAATTATATACCAATTGGGTCAATCACGTTGAAAAAATATAGAAGCTAATAATTAAGAATAATTAAGTTTAATAATCCAATAAATGATAAAACATATAACTAAAAAAAAGGACGTAGAATCAATGTCAAATCATCAAAAATTTTTTATAAAATTTTTATTGGCGGTATTAGTAGATTTAACAGTTCTAGGCCTATTTAATGAATTTTGGGAATTAGTAGTTATCGATTCTTTTATTATTGCTTTAGTAGCAGCATTATTACTTCAAGTTTTACTAAAATTAACACTACATTTGGAACACCAAGTCGCTTCTTATTTTAATAAAAAAACTGGAACATTTCCAAAAGTAATGCGCTTCGTTTCTGCTTGGGCAATTCTATTTGTCTCCAAGATAATCATTTTAGAGGCAATTAATTATGCATTTGGAGATCATGTTTTATTTTTGGGTCCATTTCATGGGATAGTCGCATTTATTATAGTGGTAATTGCTATTTTAGTTGCTGAAGGTGCTATCTCAAAAATATATAGATCCCTAGCTTAAACTTATTAGACCTTATTTTTTCAATTTTTAGGATAAGTAATAATCAAAAAAAACGCTTCAATTAATTTTGAAGCGTTTTTTATATATAATGTTTTTATGATTACATCATGCCTGGCATTCCGCCGCCGCCCATTGGAGGCATTGCAGGAGCATCTTCTTTAATATCTACTAATGCACATTCTGTAGTAAGTATCATACCAGCAACTGATGCCGCATTTTCTAATGCAATACGTGTTACTTTGGTAGGGTCTATAATACCAGCTTTAAGCATGTTTGTATAGGTTTCTGTTTTAGCATCAAAGCCAAAATCTGCTTTACCTTCCATTACTTTTGCCACAACGACACTTCCTTCGCCACCAGCATTTTCTACAATAGTTCTTAAAGGTGATTCGATAGCTCGTGCTACAATTTGAATTCCCGTTACTTCATCAAGGTTCTCTGTTGTTATTTTTTCAAGCAATCCTTTTGCTCGAACTAATGCAACACCACCACCAGCAACAATTCCTTCTTCTACTGCTGCACGAGTAGCATGTAAAGCATCATCAACTCGATCTTTCTTTTCTTTCATTTCAACTTCACTGGCTGCTCCAACATATAATACTGCAACACCACCTGATAATTTGGCAAGACGTTCTTGAAGTTTCTCTTTATCGTAATCGCTTGTTGTTGTTTCAATTTGCGATTTAATTTGGTTAACTCTATTTTTAATCAAACTTTTTTGACCAGAACCATTTACGACTGTAGAATTGTCTTTGTCTATAGTAACACGTTCTGCAGTACCAAGCATATCAATAGTTGTGTTTTCTAGCGTAAATCCACGTTCTTCAGAAATTACAGTTCCACCAGTTAAGATGGCAATATCTTCTAACATTGCTTTACGTCTGTCTCCAAAACCAGGAGCTTTTACAGCTGCAATTTTAAGAGATCCTCGTAGTTTGTTTACCACCAATGTTGCTAATGCTTCTCCATCAACATCTTCGGCAATAATTAATAATGGTTTGCCTGATTGAGCAACTGGTTCAAGAACAGGAAGCAAATCCTTCATTGTAGATACCTTTTTATCATACAATAAAATATATGGATTTTCTAAATCTGCAATCATTTTCTCACTATCAGTTACAAAATAAGGAGATAAATAACCTCTATCAAACTGCATGCCTTCAACAACATCTACATATGTGTCTGTTCCTTTGGCTTCTTCAACAGTAATAACACCTTCTTTACCAACTTTTCCAAAAGCATTTGCAATTAGATCGCCAATAACACTATCATTATTTGCAGAAATAGACGCAACTTGCTTTATTTTTTCTGAAGAGTTGCCAACTTGCTTGCTTTGTTTTGCCAAGTTAGTAACAATTGTTTCTACAGCTTTGTCGATACCACGTTTTAAATCCATTGGATTTGCACCTGCAGCAACATTTTTTAAACCTTCTTTTACAATTGCTTGTGCTAATACGGTTGCAGTTGTTGTACCATCTCCGGCAAGGTCATTGGTTTTAGAAGCTACTTCTTTTACCATTTGCGCCCCCATGTTTTCAAGTGCGTCTTCTAATTCTACTTCTTTTGCTACAGTAACACCATCTTTAGTTACTTGTGGTGCTCCAAATGATTTGCTAATAATTACATTTCTTCCTTTTGGTCCTAATGTTACTTTTACTGCATTTGCTAATGCATCTACACCACGTTTTAAACCGTCGCGAGCTTCTATATCAAATTTTATATCTTTTGCCATTATTGAAGTTTTAATTTTATTATTTCCGCAAAGGCGGAAATCTGTTTAATGTAAATCTAGTTTTTGTTTGTTAAGATTTCCGTCTGAACGGAAATATAAAAGCAATAATTTATATGATTGCCAAAATGTCTTCTTCTCGCATCATTAAATAATCATTTCCTTCTAAAGTTAATTCTGATCCTGAATATTTTCCGTAGAGTACTTGGTCACCAATTTTCACAGTTAAAGGTTCGTCTTTTTTACCATTACCAATTGCTACAACAGTTCCTTTATGTTGTTTTTCTTGTGCAGAATCTGGAATAAAAAGACCAGAAGCTGTTTGAGTTTCTGCAGGAAGAGGTTCTACTAAAACGCGATCTGCAAGTGGTTTAATATTTACTTTACTCATATTATAGGTTTTTATAATTAATATTATGATTACTGTTAAAGGAGTATTCGAAAATTATGCCAATTCATATCGACTGACAAAGTTTCATTAAATAAAAATGCCAACTATTAAGTTGGCATTTCGAATATATTTTAGACTGCATTAAATTAGTTTGCAGTTGTGTCTATTGCCGTTGTTGTTTCTGTTTGTTCTGGTACAGTTGGTAAAGGCTGTGCTGTTGTGGTGTCTGGATCTAAAACTTTAGATTCGACACTCGTATCGCCTCTATTTATTGCAACATTTGAAAGTAGTATTAGCACGAGTAATAAAACTGCCAAAGCCCAAGTACTTTTATCTAAAAAATCGGTTGTTTTTTTAACACCACCTAATTGTTGTGTGCCACCACCACCAAATGAAGATGATAAACCACCACCTTTTGGATTTTGAACCATTATCACTACAACTAGTAGAAATGCTACTACTACTATTAATGCTAAAAATATTGTGAACGTATTCATTATGCTTTATTATTTTGTTCTTGTAATTGTTTTACTGCTTTAATTTGGTCTGCAAAGAAACCACTTTTTTCTGGATATTTCAAACTTAAAATAGTGTATGATTGTATTGCTTTTTTATACTTTTTTTGCTCTAGATAAATTCTTGCTAAGGTTTCTGTCATCAAGGCTTCTGGTTGAATCATTTGCTTTTTGGCAATGTTATGTTTAACGCTTGATTCTTTTGTAGGATCTATTTTTGGACTTTTTGAAATAAACTTATCTATGAGGTCAAATTTTTTAGCCTTGTCAAGCTTTTTTGAGTCTGTTATTTTTCTCGAAATTTCTTCAACTTTTTCTTCTTCTCTTTTTATAGGCGAGAAACTTGTTAGTTTTAACCATTCATTAAATGAATGTACTTCGCTTCTGTCAAATTGCAAAGGTTTTCCAAGATTTAAAATATCGAAAGGAGATTCATCTGCGATAGTAAGCTCTTCTTCAGTCGCGTCTTCAATATTAGCGTTTTTATCAAGTTCAAAGTTTGCAATTTTTGATGGTTCTACTTTTGCTTGAAAAAGTTCAGGATCTAAAATTTTTTCGGTGTCTTTTATATGTTTTTTAAAGGCTTCGTCTATTGCTACACTTTTATTTACAAAAACTTCTTCGACATTGACTTCAATATTTTTGAGATGCTCGGTATTTTGTTTTATGAATTGTGAAACCTCATTTTGCAGAAATTCTTGTGAAGTAATAAAATCGAATAAAATACTTCGGTCTGTTGTATAAGCAGCTGTTGTTTTTAATTCTTGATTGTATTTATAGCTTTCAGTATTTTTTAAACCTTTAAGATAGATAGCTCTTGCAGATTGAAAATACGGAAATTCATCAATAACAGCTTTTAAACCATTGGTTTGCTCATTGGTTAATTTTGATGGATGTTGTAGTAAGTATGTTAAATCTGTTCTATTCATTAGCTTACCATTTGGCAAGTGAAGCGTTAAAAATATCTTGTGTTAAACGTTCGAAAATTTCTTCATGAGCAGTATCTTTTTGGCTACCTATTAGCTGTGCGCTTCCTGGGTAATCATAAAAAAAAGAAAATGTTTGTTCAAAATCATCGTCCGGTTTATTTTTATCATAAAAACGAACCTTAACTCCAATTGTTAACTTGTTTTGTGCTGCTGTATTATCTGCTGTTGCTGTGGTTGGAGAAATTCTATAGGTGATTATTTCACCTTCGTAAGTTAAATCACCATTCGCTTTTACGAGGCTTAAACTTGTTTGATTTAAAATTAAATCTGTAAGTGCATTTGTAAAATCTCTGTCTAAACCAGGTTCAACTAGAATGGCTGTATTCTGAAAGTAATTTACCTGAAATGTTTTAGTATCTGCAGATACTGATGCACCTGTAAAAGAATAAGCACCACAACCTAAAAGTGTTAGTGAACATGTAATTATTAAAATCGATTTAAATAACTTCATTTTAAAGGTCGTATTGTTTAATTTTTCTATATAATGTACGTTCGCTTATGCCGAGTTCTGCAGCAGCAAATTTACGTTTTCCGTTATGACGTTCAAGTGATTTTTTAATTAATTCTAATTCTTTATCATGTAACGACAACGTTTCTTCTTCTTCAATCTCTTCGGCAAAATGATATTTATCCTGCGTATTATTTGCGTTGTTATCGCTAACATTATGTTCTGGAATTTCTAATACTTCAACATTATCAGATTCGTTATAGACTGTTTCTTCTTTGTTTCCGTATATTTTTTGAATTAAATGTTCATTATCCTTTTCAACTTCATGTACATTGCCACTTTTCATGAGTTTCATTGTGAGCTTTTTTAAATCATTTAAATCAGCTTTCATATCAAACAGCACTTTGTATAATATTTCGCGCTCACTACTAAAATCTCCTTCAGATTTTGTCTTGTTAATTATTGCTGGTAAGTTATTTCCATAATTTGGAAGATATGCTCTTAAAACGTCTGAAGTAATGGTTCTGTTTTGTTCAAGCACAGAAATTTGTTCAGCAACATTTCGTAACTGTCTAATATTGCCAGCCCAACGATGTTTTAAAAGAATTTGAATAGCATCATCGTTTAATTTAATAGTTGGCATTTTATATTTTAAGGCAAAGTCACTAGCAAATTTTCTGAATAATAAATGAATATCTTCTTTACGATCTCGTAATGATGGAATATGGATGTCTACAGTGCTTAGGCGATAATATAAATCTTCTCTAAACTTTTCTTTTTTAATAGCTTCGAACATGTTTACGTTAGTTGCAGCTACAATCCGAACATCTGTTTTTTGAACTTTACTACTACCGACTTTTATGAATTCTCCATTTTCTAATACACGAAGTAAACGGACTTGTGTTGTAAGTGGTAATTCACCAACTTCATCAAGAAAAATAGTACCTCCATCGGCAACTTCAAAATATCCGGAACGTGTTTGTGTTGCACCTGTAAATGCGCCTTTTTCGTGTCCGAAAAGTTCGCTATCGATAGTGCCCTCTGGAATTGCTCCACAATTTACTGCTATATATTTACCATGCTTTCTATGTGAAAGCTGATGAATTATTTTCGGAATACTCTCCTTTCCAACACCACTTTCTCCGGTTACCAATACAGAAATATCTGTAGGAGCAACCTGTATGGCTTTTTCTATGGCACGATTAAGTTTAGGATTGTTTCCTATAATTCCAAATCGTTGTTTTATGGCTTGTATTGATTCCATATTATTTTATTTCTTGCCCTATGGTGTACATTTGAGAATCGCTAAATCATACAAATGTCTTTCAATTGGACATTATTTTTATCAATTATTATCTGAATATCCAACTGCTTCGCCAATAAGTGTAGCTGTTGTACAGTTGTTTACTTGTACATTCACAAAATCACCAATTTTATAGTGCTCTTTTGGAAATACCACTACAGAATTATGTTCGTTGCGTCCAGACCAATGTTCTGACGACTTTTTGGATTCTTTTTCAATGAGTACTTCTACAATATTATTTAAAAACTTACGTGTTCTATATCCGCTATGTTCTTGTTGAAGATCTACAATTTCTTGAAGCCTTCTTTTTTTCGTTGCTTGAGGAACATCGTCTTCCAATTTGCGCTCTGCCATAGTTCCCGGTCGTTCTGAATAAGAGTACATATAACCAAAGGAGTATTTTATATGGTCCATTAAACTTAATGTATCCTGATGATCTTCTTCTGTTTCAGTAGGAAATCCAGCAATTAAATCGTGAGAAACTGTGCAGTCTGGTAGTATTTGTTTAATGCTATCTATCAATTCAAAATACGCTTCTCGTGTATGTTGACGATTCATTTCTTTAAGTATTCGATTACTTCCGCTTTGCACAGGTAGATGAATATAGTTACAAATATTATCGTGCCTCGCCATTGTTTTAATAACATCTAAATTCATATCTTGTGGATTAGAAGTTGAAAAACGAATACGCATTTTTGGTTGCGCAATAGCGCATAATTCTAGTAATTTTGAAAAATTGATAGCAGTTGCTTTTTGTATATCACTTGCTTTTTCAAAATCTTTTTTAAGTCCGCCGCCATACCATAAATAACTATCTACATTCTGACCAAGTAGTGTGATTTCTTTAAAGCCTTTATTCCAAAGATCATTTACTTCTTCAATAATACTTTGAGAGTCTCGACTACGCTCACGACCACGTGTAAAAGGTACAACGCAAAATGTACACATATTATCACAACCTCGAGTAATCGAAACAAAAGCGGTGACACCATTAGAATTTAATCTTACAGGAGAAATATCGCCATAGGTCTCTTCTTTTGAGAGTATCACATTAATAGCATCTCTGCCTTCGTCAACTTCAGCTAATAGGTTTGGTAAATCTTTATAGGCATCAGGACCAACAACAAGGTCTACTATTTTTTCTTCTTCAAGAAATTTACTTTTTAAACGTTCTGCCATACAGCCTAAAACACCAACTTTCATTTTCGGGTTTATGCGTTTTACAGCATTGTATTTTTCCAAACGTTTTCTAACAGTTTGTTCAGCTTTATCTCGAATTGAGCATGTGTTTACCAAAACTAAATCAGCTTCTTCGAGTATTTGGGTGGTGTTAAAGCCTTCTTTTGTAAGTATTGAAGCAACAATTTCGCTGTCACTAAAATTCATAGCACAGCCATAACTTTCAATAAAAAGTTTACGTGTGTTCCCTTCTGTTGCTTTTATTAAGAGGCTTTCGCCTTGTTTGTTTTCGTCTATTACTTTTTTCATAAAACTACTGAAACCTTGTTATCTCAATAAGTGTGCAAAGATACGATAAATTTAGCGAATATGACAAAGTGACAGTGTGCTACTTTTTTAAAGAAAGTGTAACATAATGGTTAACTTTGAACACTAATTAATAAAAATACTAAATGACATTCGACCAATTGCAACACAAAGTTCAAAATGCTAAAGAGTTAGATTTTGGGGCTACTTTAGAGAGCGTTATTGATTTATATAAGAAAGTTTGGTTAAAAGGATTTTTGACAATTTTAATGATTATACTTTTAGTGATTGGAGTAAGTCTAATTTTTACTTTTATTGGCATTTCACCAGAAAACTTTGTATTTAATGAAGGGCTAGATTTCGAAAAATTCGTTACTCAATTTTCTTCGAATACAGTTTATAGTATTCCGCAAACAATTTTAATTAGTACAATAACTATAGGGTTATTAGCTGGTTTTTATAGAATGTGTAGACAGGTAGATTCTGGAAAAAAAGAAGATGAGGATTATTTTTATTTTTTAAAAAAAGAATACTTTACTAAAGTGTTTACACTGGGAATGATTTATGCGGCCATTGCTATTGTTGCACAACTATTATGTTTTATTCCATATATTTATGTTTATGTGCCTTTAGCCTATGTTTCAATAATATTTGCAAATAACCCTAATTTAAGTGAAATGGAAATTATTAAGGCTAGTTTTAGTTTAGGTAATAAAAAATGGTTCTTTAGTTTTGGTAGCATGTTCGTGGCAGGAATTATGGGAATGATTGGGGTTATTGCTTGTGGAGTAGGTCTGTTTTTTACCATGTCTATTGCATATTTACCAGCTTTTATTATTTATAAAGAAGTGGTTGGTTTTAATGAGATTATTCAATCAGAGAGAATAGAATCAAATGAGGATTAGAAATTTAAAAGAAAGATATTATATTGCAATTAATTAACTGCCTAAACTTAATATTATGACATTTGCTGAATTACAATTAAGAATACAGAAAGCCAAGGATTTAGATTTTGGAGATATTTTTAATAAATCAATTGATTTGTTTAAAAAGGTATGGGTTCAAGGATTACTTATGATGTTAATTACAATTGCATTAATGATTCCTTTTTATTTAATTATGTATTTACCATTAATCGGAATAGGTTTATTAGAAGGTGACATGGATGCTTTTAGTCAAGATCCAGAACTTCTTTTCATGATACCATTTATATTACTTATGTTAGTGTTTTCTGTTTTTGCAGTAGCGATTGTATTTGGTTTAAAAGCCTCTTTTTATAGAATATGTAAACTAAAAGACTTAAATGAAGCAGGATCAGACGACTATTTTTATTATTTAAAAAGACCACATTTAGGGAAAGTGTTTAAATTGTCGCTTATCACTCTCGGAATATCAATATTAGCTACATTACTTTGTGTACTGCCTATTATATATGTAGCGGTTCCTATTGCAATAATGAATGTTGTTTTTGCTTTTAACCCAGAATTATCTGCAACAGATATAATGAAAGCGAGTTTTAATTTAGGAAATAAAAAATGGCTTATCACATTTGGGCTTATGTTTATTGCAGGGTTATTAGCAGAAATAGTTGGTTTTTTAATGTGCTTTGTTGGCATATTTGCAACAGCGTCATTTGCATATATACCTATTTACTTTATATATAAGGAGTCCATTGGGTTCGAAGATTCTATTCTAGTTCCTGATACGGAACAATAATATGAATAAGCAATAAAATATTTTAAAGCCTGATTTATTTCAGGCTTTTTTATTGAGTAAAAAGATTTAAAAACTAGACACTTTTGGACCAAAAAAATAATTCTAAAATTATAAATTAGGAAGATAAACTTTTTTTCATATACATTTGTACCTTCAAAAAAACCATGTATGGCAAAGAATTTAGTAATTGTTGAGTCACCAGCTAAAGCGAAGACTATTGAAAAATTTTTAGGCAAAGATTTTAAAGTAGAATCTAGTTTTGGGCATATTTCCGATCTTCCTTCAAAGGAGTTAGGGGTTGATGTAGAAGGTGATTTCAAACCAAAATACGAAGTTTCTAAAGACAAAAAAGCAGTTGTTAAAAAACTGAAAGATCTTGCTAAAAAAGCCGAAATGGTTTGGTTAGCAAGTGATGAAGATAGAGAAGGAGAAGCTATTGCTTGGCATTTGGCCGAAACATTAAAACTTGATAAAGAGAAAACCAAGCGTATTGTTTTCCATGAGATTACAAAATCTGCGATTCAAAAAGCTGTTAAAAATCCTCGCGGTATAGATTACGATTTGGTAGATGCACAACAAGCACGTCGTGTATTAGATAGAATTGTAGGTTATGAGCTTTCTCCAGTCTTATGGCGAAAAGTAAAAGGCGGTTTATCGGCAGGAAGAGTACAGTCGGTTTCTGTACGGTTAATTGTCGAAAAAGAAAGAGAGATTCAGGGATTTAATCCTGTAGCATCTTATAGGATCGATGCAGAGTTTTCAAATGAGAAAGGACAAACTTTTAAAGCAAAGCTTCCAAAGAATTTTTCATCTAAAGCAGAAGCACAAGCATTTTTAAATTCTAATAAAGCAGCAGATTTTAAAGTTGCCGATTTAGAGAAAAAACCAGCAAAGAAATCACCAGCTGCACCTTTTACAACATCAACTTTACAACAAGAAGCATCTCGTAAATTGTATTTTTCGGTAAGTAAAACCATGACAATGGCACAACGCCTTTACGAAGCTGGTTTGATAACGTATATGAGAACAGATAGTGTGAATTTATCTGATGAAGCAAGAAAAGGCGCAGAGGCAGAAATTAAATCTGCTTACGGTTCAGAGTACAGTAATCCGCGTAATTATAAAGGAAAAAAAGGTGCACAAGAAGCACATGAGGCGATTAGGCCAACAGATTTTTCTCGTCACACTGTTAATATAGACTACGACCAAGCACGTTTATACGATTTAATTTGGAAACGTTCCATTGCATCACAGATGAGTGAAGCACAATTGGAGCGTACCAATGTAAAGATTAGCGCTTCAAAGCATAATTCTTTATTTTCTGCCAATGGTGAAGTTATTAAGTTTGATGGCTTTCTTAAAGTGTATTTAGAAGGTACAGATGACGAGAATGTAGAACAAGAAGGTATGTTACCGGCTTTAAAAGTAAACGAAACACTTCTTAATAATTATATAACTGCTACCGAACGTTATACGCGACCACCTGCTAGATTTACTGAGGCATCTCTAGTAAAGAGATTAGAAGAATTAGGTATTGGTCGTCCTTCTACTTATGCGCCAACTATTTCAACAATTCAAAATAGAAATTATGTTGAAAAAGGTGCTGTTGATGGTGTTGAGCGTAAATATGCACAATTGGTTTTAGAAAACGATACCTTAAAAGAAAGTCAACTGTCAGAAAAAGTTGGATCAGACAAAGGAAAATTAGTACCAACAGATATTGGTATGATTGTAACCGACTTTTTAGTGAAGAATTTTGATGCAGTTTTAGACTATAATTTTACAGCTAAAGTTGAAGCAGATTTTGATGAAATAGCTGAAGGTAATGTCGATTGGACAAAAATGATGAAAGATTTTTATAAAGACTTTCATCCACAAGTAGAAGATGTACAAGAAAATGCTGATAGAGAATCTGGAGAGCGTGTTTTGGGTAAAGATCCTAAATCAGGAAAACAAGTAAGTGTACGTTTAGGTAAATTTGGACCAATGGTACAAATTGGTACTGTAGATGATGAAGATAAACCAACCTTTGCAAGTTTAAGTCCAGACCAACAATTAAATTCTATAACTTTTGAAGAAGCAATGGATTTATTTCAACTTCCAAAAAATTTAGGAACTTTTGAAGGTGAAGAGGTATTGGTTAATAATGGTCGTTTTGGACCTTATGTAAAGTTTGGAAGCGCTTTTGTCTCCTTACCAAAAGGTGTAGATCCTTTAAGTGTTGAGCTTGATGATGCAATTATTTTAATTAAAGAAAAGCAAAAGGCAGATGCTCCTATATATATGTATAAAGAATTGCCTGTTCAAAAAGGTAAAGGACGCTTTGGGCCATTTATTAAATGGAACAATATGTTTATTAATGTGAATAAAAAGTACGATTGGGACAACTTATCTGATAACGATATTGTTGAATTGATTGAAACAAAAATTCAAAAAGAAATAGATAAGGTTATTCATAACTGGGAGACTGAAGGCGTAAGAGTAGAAAAAGCAAGATGGGGAAGACATAATGTTTTAAAAGGAAAGATAAAAGTAGAACTTCCTAAAACTGTTGATGTTTCAGAAATGACTTTAGAAGAAGCAACCGCTATAATAGAAAAGAATACACCAAAGAAAAGAGCTACAAAGAAAAAGGCGACTTCAAAAAAGAAGTAGTAAAAATTCTTATTCTGTATTATTTTTATGTTAACAATAAGTAAAACTCATTTATTCTATTGATATTTGCGTAAATAAAAAGATAATTTGTTCCCTCAATGAGTTTCAATTTCCTTTCGCCTGTATCAGATTCTGTTTTAGCGCATAACGAATTGCTTTCTGTACAAGCTTTAGGAAGGAAACTTCGAATTCATTCTAACCAAAACGGTATTCCAGATTTAGATAATGTAAAGATTGCTATCATTGGTGTTTTAGAAAACAGAAATGATATAAATTTTATAGGAGAAGATTTTAATCTAAATGAAATTAGAAAAACATTTTACTCTTTGTTTCCAGGGAGTTGGACAACAAATATTGCAGATTTAGGCGATATTAAAAAAGGAGAATCAACCGAAGACACTTTTTTTGCTTTAAAAACTACCATTGCTATTTTAATTTCTAAAGACATTATCCCAGTAATATTGGGTGGAAGTCAAGATATAACATACGCAAATTATAGAGCTTACGATTCTATAATGCCTATGGTTAACATTGTTAATATAGATAGTAAGTTTGATTTAGGCGACTCTTCAAAACCGATTAAGAATAATAGTTTTGTCGGTAAAATAATATTAGACACACCATATAACTTGTTTAACTATTCAACAATAGGTTATCAAACATATTTTAATTCGCAAGAAGAAATAGATTTAATGGAAAAACTCTATTTCGAATCATATAGGCTAGGCGAAGTGTCTAAAGATATAACATTGGTTGAGCCTGTAATGCGAGATGCTAATATTGTAAGTATCGACTTAAATGCTATTAGGGCATCAGATGTAAGTGCCAATCAAAAATATTCTCCTAATGGGTTTAATGGAAAAGAGATTTGTTCCATAACACGTTATGCGGGTATAAGTAATAAGGTATCGTCATTAGGTATTTATGAATATAAACCGTCAAAAGATGATGAGAGCACTTCAATGTTAGTTTCTCAAATGATTTGGTACTTTATTGAAGGCGTAAACTTTAGAGTAAAGGATGATGATTTTTCTGTAGAGAATAATTATCAAAAATTCATTACTTTAGTAGACTCCCAAGAATTAATATTTTATAAGAGTGTAAAAACAGGTCGTTGGTGGATAGAAATACCCTTTTTATTGAAAGTGAATAATAAATTAAAAAGGCACACGTTATTACCTTGTACGCATCAAGACTATATAAACGCTTGTAATAATACAGTTCCAGAACGTTGGTATAAAGCCTTTCAGAAAAATTGTATCTAGTAGAAAAATATAAGTATAATACTCCATTTCATCGATGAAACGCACTTTTTTTACGATGAAATGTAATTTTTTTAGCTAAAAAGTTGTTTTATTGAAAATATATAAATATGTTTACGCTCTCAAATTTTAAACTTAATTAATTAACCTTGAGTTTTATATGGATATTATGAAGAAGTTTTTATTATTAACCGGAATTTTAATTTTAGTCTCTAGTTGTGGCTCTAAAGATAGAGGAGAACTAGTAGGGGTAAAAGGAAAGAAATGGCACCCAGAAAAACCATATGGAATGGAACTCGTTCCAGGTGGTGCATTTATTATGGGTAAAGCCGACGATGATTTAGCTGGTGTTCACGATGCTCCTGCAAAAACTGTTACAGTAAGAGCCTTCTATATGGATGCTACCGAAATAACAAATAGTGAATACAGACAATTTGTTAATTGGGTTAGAGATTCAACAATCAGAACTAAATTAGCTATTCTAGCAGATGAGGTTGGTGCAGCTCCAGGAGATGAAGCTGGAATCGGTCAATTTGCTTTCGTAGATGCTGATACCGAAAACATGACTGTATATGAAAAGTACATGTATGATAATTATACAGGACTTGGACCTACAGGATATGAAGGAAGAAAGCTAAACAAAGATGTTGAAATAGTTTTTGATACTGCAGAATATCCAGATGAGTATTATGCAGAAGTAATGGATACTATGTATCTGTCATTAGAAGAATCTTATAATGGACAACGTACATGGGATGTGAGAAAATTCAAATTTCAATATACGTACATGGACATTCAAAAAGCTGCTAAAGATAGATCTTTAAATAGAAAAGATGTTTTAATTAAAGAACAAGTAGAAGTCTATCCAGACACAACAACTTGGATTAGAGATTTCGCTTACTCTTATAACGAACCAATGCATAACGATTATTTTTGGCATGATGCTTATGGAGATTATCCTGTAGTAGGTGTTTCTTGGAAACAAGCAAAATCTTTTTGTCAATGGAGAACTGTAAACAAGAATTCATACCAAAAATCATCTAAAAAGCAATTTGTAAATTCATTCAGATTACCATCTGAAGCAGAATGGGAATATGCAGCAAGAGGTGGTTTGCAAGCAGCAACTTTCCCTTGGGGTGGACCTTATGCAAAAAACGACAGAGGTTGTTTTATGGCTAATTTTAAACCAGTAAGAGGAGATTATGCAGCAGATCAAGCATTGTATACTGTTGAAGCAAAATCATACGAGCCAAACGATTATAACTTATATAATATGGCTGGAAATGTTTCAGAATGGGTAAATGCATCTTACGATCCATCTTCTTACGAATATGTGTCAACCGTAAACCCAAGTGTAAATGATTTAAATAACCACCGTAAAGTTGTACGAGGAGGATCTTGGAAAGATGTTGCTTATTATTTACAAGTAAGTTCTAGAGATTATGAATATGCAGATTCGGCAAGAAGTTATATCGGATTTAGAACTGTTCAGGATTATATGGGAACAGAAGTAACCAAAAACGCAAAACATAAATAAAGTAATTAACTAAATAAATTAAACTATTAATTAACCTACTTAAGTATTCGTACTTAAATTAAAAACCAAAATATTATGGGACAATCAAAAGCAAGTAAAAAATTTATGAACATGGCCTACGGATTAGGTGCATCAATTGTAATTATTGGAGCACTTTTCAAAATTATTCATTTTGAAATAGGACCACTAACAGGTAATGTTATGTTAACTATTGGTTTAGTAACAGAAGCAATTATTTTCGCATTATCTGCATTCGAACCAGTAGATGACGATTTAGATTGGTCATTAGTGTACCCAGAATTAGCTGGATCAGAAAGTTTTGAAAATGAAGAAAGTAATCCTCAAGGATTATTGTCTAAAAAGTTAGATGATTTATTAAAAGATGCTAGAATTGACGGTGAATTGATGTCTAGTTTAGGAGATAGTATTAAAAACTTTGAAGACGCTGCAAAAAATATGGCTCCAACCGTAGATTCTATGTCAGCTACTAAAAAGTATAGTGAGGAAATTTCTCATGCTGCATCACAAATGGAGTCTTTAAATAGTCTTTATAAAGTGCAATTAGAAAGTGCAAACCGACAAGCATCTATTAACGAAGAGTCTGTAGAAAATGCTGCGAAGCTTAAAGAACAAATGCAATCGTTAGCATCTCATCTTTCATCATTAAATGGTGTTTATGGAGGAATGTTGTCTGCAATGAACAAAAGCTAATTAGAGTTAGTTAAACCCAAATTTATTAATTAACCACAAAAAACTAATTAGACATGGCATCAGGAAACCAAACTCCAAGGCAGAAAATGATTAATTTGATGTATTTAATATTTATAGCGATGCTAGCTTTAAATATGTCAAAAGAAGTACTTTCAGCATTTGGATTAATGAACGAAAAATTAACCGAGTCAAACGAGGCTGCTACACAACGTAACACAAACTTCTTGGCTGGGTTAGAACAACAGGCAAACGAACAGCCTGATAAATATCTTCCATTAAAAGCACAAGCTGACCAAGTAACAAAGTTGGCAAATGATTTTAACACTTATTTAGTGAACTTAAAAGGACAGATGACAGCAAAATTAGAAGATCCAACAGACTATGAAATCATGGACAAAGGCGATTTTCTTGATCAGAACTTCTTTAAAGGAGAAAAACTTAAGCCAGAAGGCCAAGAGTTTATAGATCAGATGAAAGCTTTTAGAGAAGGTATTCAAACAGTTATAGGTGAAGATTATCCTAGTATTGCTGCAGATGTACAGAAGAAATTTAATACAAATGATGTAACCAATAGAGATAATATTGTAATACCATGGTTAGATTACCATTATAAAGGATTTCCTTTAGTGGCATCTTTAACTAAAATGACACAACTTCAAGCAGATGTTAAAACAACAGAGTCTGAAGTAATGTCAACTATGTTACAAGGTAAACTTAAAATCGAAGCTTCTTTAACAAATTTTGAAGCGATTGTTGTGCCTAGTAAAACAGCATTTTTCTCAGGAGAGAATTTTACAGGAACAATTATTTTAGGTAAAAAAGATAATACCTTAACAGCTGATAAAGTAATTGTTAACGGTAACGAACTTCCTAAAGAATCTATGCAAGCTGGTCAAACTGTTTTAGAATTTCCTGCAGGATCTGTAGGAGAACGTGAGATTAAAGGTGAATTCCAATTCTTAGAAGGTGGTGAAACAATTACCATTCCTATTAATAGTTCTTACGCCGTAGTGCCTAAACCAAATTCAGCAACTATTTCTGCTGATAAGATGAATGTTGTTTATCGTGGTGTTAAAAACCCTATGACTATTTCTTTTGCTGGTGTATCAGATAACAATGTATCTGCAAGTGCGCCCGGTTTGAAAAAAGGATCTGGTGTTAGTAAATACATGATGGATGTTACAACTGTAAAAGGTAGAGAAGTAACTATTAATGTTACAGGTACATTACCTGATGGACAAAAAGTTAGCGATGCTGCTAAATTTAGAATTAAAGATTTACCAAAACCAACAGGAACTGTTAGAGGTGAAGACGGTGCATTAAAAATGCAACGTAATAGTCTTGAAATATCTACTATTGGTGCTAAATTTGATGATTTTGATTTTGAATTACCATTAAACGTAACAGGATTTAAATTTAAAGTTCCAGGACAACCTACAATAAATGTAAGTGGAAGAAAGTTAAACGATAGAGCAAAAGCTGCATTACGTAAAGCTAAAAGAGGTTCTGGAGTTCAGATATTTGATATTCAAGCAAAAGCTTCAGGTGTTAGTGTGATACTTAAAAAAGTATCTCCGGTATTTGTTGAACTTACAAATTAAGATATTAAAGTCTGATTAAAATTGACCCAAATTAATAAAATTAGAAAAGATGAATTTTAAAAGTTTTTTATTAACCGTTTTAGGTGTTTTTATAGCCTCAAGTGCTTTTGCGCAAGCAAATATACTAAATGCTAAAAGCCCAGATCAAATAGGTGTTAGAACTCCTGAACAAATAGCAATAGACAACGATAAGCCACTAGAATATGGTTATGTTGATGATAGAGATATCCTATTTGCAAAAATGACTTGGGAAACAATCGTTTTAGATGAACGTGTTAATTTTCCGCTTTACTATCCTATAGATACTAATAATATTGGAAAAAATAGACGTTCGTTATACGATGTTCTTTTTAAGAGTATTAAAGATGGTGCGATAGAAAATATTTACGATGATTCTTATTTTACCGCAAAACGTACTTTAAAAGATATTGAATCTGCTTTAACGTTAGTTGATACTACTGAACTTGGAATCGAGCAATTAAATGCTGGAGAAGAATTATCTGCAGAGTATATTAATAGAAGAGATATTACTTCTGCCGATATTAAGGAGTATCACATTAAAGGGTTTTGGTATTTTGATAAACGTCAGGCTGAATTAAAATATAGACTTTTGGGTATTGCTCCTGTAGCACCAGATGTAAACTTTATCGATTCAGACGAGCCAGATTTAGTTCCTTTATTTTGGGTATTTTTCCCAGATGCAAGAGAAGTCTTACACGAGTATAAAGCATTTAATAATGAGAATAGCGCCATACCGCACTCATTTGATCATGTTTTAAATTCAAGACGTTTTCATGGATATGTATATAAAGAAGAGAATGTATATGGAGACAGAAAGATTAATGAGTATGTTTCAGAAAATGCATTAATGCAGTTATTAGAATCACATAGAATTAAAGACAAGATTCGAGATTTCGAGTTGGATATGTGGACCTACTAATCGCAATATAAAATTATAAAACGCTCACTTTATGTGAGCGTTTTTTGTTACTTATAGTTTCCGCTTAATAACTAATGATTTGTCATTCCTGCGAAGGTAGGAATCCATTTTTCTTATTACATTAGCATAAGTATGAATGTAGATTATATAGTAGTTGGTTGTGGTTTGGCAGGCATTAGTTTTTGCGAGCAATTAAAAGCAAATGGCAGATCGTTTGTCGTATTCGATAATCAATCGCAACAATCATCTATTGTGGCTGGAGGACTTTATAATCCAGTTATATTAAAACGCTTTACTTCTGTATGGAAAAGTAAAGAGCAATTAGAATTAGCTTTACCTATGTATGCTAACCTTGAAAAAGAACTGAAGGTAAAATTAGATTATAAAATTCCTGTATTACGAAGATTTGCTTCAACTCAAGAGCAAAATAACTGGTTTACAGCTTCAGATAAGCCAAACTTAAACAATTACCTATCAACCAACCTTATTCCGAATAAGAATGCTTCTATAGATGCTCCTTTTGGGTTTGGTAAAGTATTAAAAACGGGAAGAATTGATACTGGTTGTTTAGTTAAATTGTATAGAGAAGATTTAATAGAAAAAAATCAATTAATTCAAGAAGCATTTGTTTATGATGCATTGCAAATCAAAAAAAACACCTTTGGATATCAAGAAGTAGAGACGACCAAAATTGTATTTTCTGAAGGATTTGGTGTAAAGAAGAACCCTTTTTTTAATATTCCAATTAAACAATCTAAAGGAGAACTAATTACAATTCATGCTCCAGATTTGAAAATAGATTTTGTTTTAAAAGCAGGTGTATTCATTTTTCCATTTGGGAATGATTTGTATCGAGTAGGAGCAACTTACGAATGGAAAGACCAATCAAACAGCATAACCCAAAAAGCAAAAAATGAGCTTTTAAATAAGCTTAAAAGCGTTGTAAATTGTGATTTTAAAGTTGTCGATCAGGTTGCTGGTATAAGACCAACAATTGTAGATAGAAGACCTGTTGTTGGAAAGCATGCCGAAATAAATAATTTATATATTCTAAACGGTTTAGGAACCCGAGGTGTTATGATTGGGCCTTATGTAGCAAAACAACTCTATAATTTTATTGAAAATAAGAAGCCTTTAGATAAAGAGCTAGATTTAAATAGGTTTAATAAAAATTAAACTATTTCTCTGCCAGTGTTTTATCATATTTCATAAACAGGCTAATCCAAATATTTCTAGAAAGGCGCATAATTATTGGGCCAAAAATAATCAGAGTACCTACAATAGAAATAAAAGCTATGTTTATACTAGATTTTAAAAACACATAGCTAATTACGAACGCTACCATTGCAAACGCAATACCAACACCATAACTAACATACATAGATCCATAAAAAAACGAAGGCTCAATCCTATATTTAGTTTTGCAATGAGAACAATGGTCATTAATTTTTAGAGTCTCTGTTAACTTATAAGGATTATTACTTACATACATAGATTCTGAATGGCATTTAGGGCAAGCTCCTGTAAAAATGCTGTATAATGAAGTTCCTTTTTTAAACATATTATTTAATGTATTTTTGCACTCTCAAATAAAGTTCAAAATTAAGGTTTATTAAATAAACCTTTGTAATAATAATCACATAAATGCTCAATATACATAACTTGTCAATTTCATTTCAAGGCGAATTTTTATTCGAAGATTTAACTTTTAAGTTAGTTAACGGAGATCGCGTAGGTTTAATTGGTAAGAATGGTGCAGGAAAATCTACAATGCTTAAAATTTTATCTAGAGAGTTAGAACCAGATTCTGGTCAAATTGCTATGGATAAAGAATTGAAAATAGGGTTCTTAAAGCAAGATATAGACTTTACATTTGGCAGAACTGTTCTGGATGAATCTTATGAAGCTTTTGTAGAAATAAAGCAAATAGAAGCCAAAATGGAAGAGATTAATGTTCAGTTGGCAGAGCGTGAAGATTATGAAAGCGATGGTTATCATCAATTAATGGTCGATGTCAATGAGCTTCAGCATCAATATGAAATTATTGGAGGTTATAATTATAAAGGCGACACAGAAAAAGTGTTGCAAGGTTTAGGTTTTCAACGAGAAGATTTCGATAAACTTACAGAAACCTTTTCTGGAGGTTGGCGTATGAGAATTGAGCTCGCAAAGCTTTTACTTCAAAATAACGATGTGTTACTTCTTGATGAGCCTACAAACCATTTAGATATAGAATCTATAATTTGGTTAGAAGGATTTCTTAAAAATTATCCTGGTGCAGTTGTCATTGTATCGCATGATAAAATGTTTTTAGATAATGTTACCAACCGAACTATTGAGATTTCATTAGGCCGAATTTACGATTACCCGAAGCCATATTCTAAATATCTGGTTTTGCGTAATGAGATACGAGAACAGCAAATGGCATCTCAAAAAAATCAGCAAAAACAAATAGAACAAACAGAAAGACTTATTGAGAAGTTTAGAGCAAAAGCTTCAAAAGCAACAATGGCACAATCGCTCATAAAAAAACTAGATCGTATTGATCGTATTGAAGTCGATGAAGACGATAATAGCGTGATGACTCTTAATTTTCCTATATCGATAACACCAGGAAAAATAGTTGTTGAAGCCGAAGGTATTTCAAAAAATTATGACGAAAAACAAGTTCTAAAAAACATTGATTTATTTGTAGAGCGTGATAGCAAAATTGCTTTTGTGGGTCAGAATGGACAAGGAAAATCTACGCTTGCAAAAATACTTGTTGGAGAAATTAAACATCAAGGGCATCTTAAATTAGGGCATAATGTGCAAATAGCATATTTTGCTCAAAATCAAGCAGAATATTTAGATGGAAATAAGACCGTTTTAGATACTATGATTGATGCAGCAAACGAAACAAACCGAAGTAAAGTTAGAGATATATTAGGATCTTTCTTATTTCGTGGAGAAGAAGTAGAAAAGTATGTAAAAGTATTATCCGGCGGAGAACGTAATAGGTTGGCTTTAGCCAAATTACTGCTACAGCCGTTTAATGTTTTAATTATGGATGAGCCAACAAATCATCTAGATATAAAATCGAAAAACGTTTTAAAAGATGCATTAGCTAAATTTCAAGGCACATTAATTTTAGTATCGCATGATCGCGATTTTCTGCAAGGCCTAACGAATAAAGTTTATGAGTTTAAAGACCATATATTAAAAGAGTATCTAGGCGATGTAGAGTATTATTTAGAGCAACGAAAGATTGATAATTTAAGAGAAGCCGAAAAGAGAAGCGTTGTAAAGAATGCGCCAAAAGAAAAGAAAAACCATACATATAAGGAGCAAAAAAAAATGAAGTCTTTAAATAATAGATTGAGTAAAGTTGAGTCTCAAATTAATAGCCTTGAAAAAGAAATTAAAGAGATAGATATAGTGCTTGAACAAAATTACGATAAGGTAGCTTCTAACCCAGATTTTTTTGATTCTTATCAAAAAAAGAAAAGCGATTTAAAAGAATTAATGCGAAATTGGGAAGATATTCAACTAGAAATTGAGCATTTCAACGAGTAGCAAATGTTAAAATTTTATGTATTTCGTCGAATAAAATAGGTTTTAGACTGCTTATGGAGTAACATTGTTAGAAATAAAACCCAAATTTATTTAACATGAAGACTTTTAAACTAACCATTACCTGCTTATTTGTGACGCTATTCACATTTGCAGATGTATCTATTTCAGAAAAAGACGCTCTAGTTGCAATTTATAATTCAACACAAGGAAATCAATGGAATAATACATGGGATATAAACACATCTATTGAAAATTGGTATGGTGTTGTAGTTAAAGACAACAANGTNGTCGAACTTAATTTACAATTNAATAATCTTAATGGNAAATTNCCAAGTAATATTGGAGATTTAACGCATTTAAAGAAAATGAATTTAGGTTTCAATAAATTACAAGGCACATTACCAGCTTCAATTGGTAATATTTCAAGTTTAACGTCGCTAGAATTATTTATGAATAAGTTTGAAGGCGACATTCCTACAGAAATAGGGAACCTTTACAACCTTGAAACTTTAAAGTTGTATAGTAATGCTTTTACTGGCGAGATTCCAACGTCTATTGGAAATTTAGCTGTCTTGAAAGAATTAGAATTGGGTAGTAATTTTTTAACAGGAAACATACCTACACAAATTCAAATGTTAACACAATTAGAGACTTTAAGCTTAATAGACAATAAGTTGGTTGGAGAAATTCCATCAGAACTTGGTCAGTTAGCATTGCTTGAAGAATTAGTATTATCAAGTAATTCATTAACAGGTAATATTCCTGATGAGCTTTATCAATTAGCAAATTTAAATACATTAATGTTAAGTGATAATCAATTAAATGAAGAGCCAATAAGTGTTATAAATAGAAACCCTACAGAGTTACAATTGCAACTTCATGGCTCATCTATTATAGTAACAAGAAATTAATATTTACAAATCGTTTTATATAAGTTTTAAAAGACACCATATTTATGGTGTCTTTTTTTTATTTTCATAAAACATGATAGAACATTTTTTCATCTGTCCTTTTTGTTGGCAACAAATATCTATGTTATTGGATAATACAATCAACCAACAAACATTTATAGAAGATTGTGAAGTGTGTTGCAACCCAATAGAAATAAATTTATCATTTATTGGAAAGGAACTTACAGGCTTTAATGCAAAAGGTAGTCAATAATTTTTCATTTAAATTCTTGCTAAAGTTAAAAAGGGTTGTATATTTGCAGTCCGAAATGATTTGGTCGGTATTATGAGCCGAAAGTTAAAAGCTGAATAAATTATTTTGGTATTAAATCGCGGGATAGAGCAGTAGGTAGCTCGTCGGGCTCATAACCCGAAGGTCACTGGTTCGAGTCCAGTTCCCGCTACTAAGCAAAGCTTCACAGAAATGTGAGGCTTTTTTTATGAATGAGATTCTAGTAATTTGTTTCATAAAATTAAAATGAAATGAATCCAGTTTTTCTATAAGATTCCAAGGTTAATAAAAACGCCTCTATAGGTTATAGCTTTATTGCCTTCATCTTCTTTAGTTATCAAAGAGAATGTAAATGCTGCGAAAAACGATGGTAGTTGTATTATTCTTTCATCAATCTCAAAAGTAGTACGATGGGCATCAAAACATCTTTTCTATAATGGTAATAGAGATTATCCCAATCTTGAAAGTCGTTTATAAGGTTTTCACGTATTTAATCGATTTTTTTTGATAACATAAATTATCATAGTAATTTTAGGGATTCCCATATCTATATTATTTAATAACAAAAATTTGTAATATTTCCTTTTGTTGAAATTGAAACTTTTCAATTTATATAGAAGTATAGATTTGCATAAAATTTAGAAGCATCGGAAAACCAAGAATGAAAAAAAATTACGTAGCCTTACTAATTTTAATTCTTTCAGTAACATATTCTTTTGGGCAATGCTCACCAGATGTGACGTTACCAACAATTACTTGTCCAAGCAATAATACGGCTACTTGTAGCATGGATCTTGATGTTACACCTGTAGTTTATGATGAATGTGGTGTGGTAATACAGACCTGGGTTTTATCAGGAGCAACAATAGGTTCTAGTCCTTCCACAGGGATTAATGATGCGAGTAATGAGTGGTTTCAAGTTGGTACGACAACGGTAACCTATTATATCGAAGACGCTACAGGAAATTCGGCAACGTGTAATTTTAATGTCACTATTGATGATTATCAGGCACCATTATTAATCTGTCCAGTCGATTTAACGATTCCTAATGACCCTGGAGCGTGTACAGCTATTGTAAATGATTTTGGATTTATGAGTGCCTGGGATAATTGTTCTGGTATAAATGTCGTACTTGAGCCTGGCGGCTTACCACCGGGATCTGCTTTTCCTGTTGGGACTACAACAAACACTTACACTTTTACTGATGCGGCTGGTAATTCGTCCACCTGTACATTCGATGTTACAGTAACAGACGAAGAAGCTCCAACGATTAGCTGCCCTGCGAATATTACAGCAAATACAACCTCTGGACAATGTAATGCAAATGTTACAATTCCACCTCCAACAGCATCTGATAATTGTAGTATTGTTTCTATTACCAACGACTTTAATTCTGGGGGAGCAAATGCCAGCGGAACTTATCCTCTAGGGACGACCATAGTAACCTATACAGCAACCGATTCAGCGAATAAAACCATAACCTGTTCTTTTGAAGTTAACGTTAATAATTCCCAAAATCCAGTTATTACATTGCTTGGGTCTAATGTGATTACTCTAGAAGCGTGTGATGATTATACAGAATTAGGTGCTACAGCTTTAGATATCTGTTTAGGCGATATCACGGGAGATATTTTAATTGATGCTACTACATTAGACACGTCAACAGTTGGGTCGTATACAATAACATATAATGTGTCTAATGCTGCTCAAGTAATTCGAACAATAAATGTGGTCGATACAACAAGTCCGTCACTTACGCTTATTGGTCCAGATCCTTTAACTATTGGTGATTGTGCAACATATACAGAGCTTGGAGCGATAGCTAATGACCCTTGTTTTGGTGATATTTCTGGAAACATTGTTATAGATAATTCTAGTGTTAATTCGGGCGCTTTAGGATCTTATACAGTAACTTATAACGTTTTAGATGCTTCTGGAAACCCAGCTTCACAACTAACAAGAACAGTTACAGTTGTCGATGTTAATTTACCAGTTATTACATTAGTTGGTGATAATCCACAAACCATTGAAGCTTGCTCAACTTATAATGAACTTGGAGCCACTGCGATTGATCCGTGTTTTGGAACCGATATTTCTGGAAATATTCTTGTCGATTCTACAACTGTTAATACTAGTATTGTGGGGACTTATAATGTGACCTATAATGTGACAGATATTAATGGGAATATTGCCATCGAAGTTATTCGTATAGTAGATGTAGTTGATACTACCATACCTTCCATAACATGTCCTTCAAATATTACAGTAGCGAATGATTTAGGTCTGTGTTCGGCTGTTGTAAACTATACAACTCCAGTTGGAACAGATGATTGTTTAGCAGCAACAACAGTCCAAACGTCTGGACTAGCTTCAGGTAGTACTTTTCCTTTAGGGACGACAACAAATACCTTTATAGTTACCGATGCAGAAGGATTCACATCAACTTGCTCTTTTGATGTTTTAGTAAACGATTCCGAAAACCCTGTGGCAATATGTAAAGATATTTCAATTCAGTTAGACCCAGTTACCGGGCTAATAACTATAGTGCCATCCGATATTGATAATGGTTCAAGCGATAATTGTAGTGTGATACTAAATGCTTCACAGACAGATTTTGATTGCACAGATATTGGTAATAATACAATAACACTTACTGTAACAGATGCTACTGGAAACACAAGCACTTGTGATGCCAATATTACTATTACAGATGCAAGTGAGAATGCATCTGTAAGTATAATATCTTCCGAAAATAGTATTTGTCAAAATGCATCTGTAATATTTACCGCTACGCCTTTTGATGGTGGAGCAACACCAACGTATCAATGGCAAATTAATGGATTAGATGTTGGAGGAGAGACGGCCTCTACCTTTTCAACTTCCTCTTTAGTAAATAGCGATCAAGTTACAGTATTAATGACTTCGAGCTTGTCTGTTTGTGCACAAACAGTAATAAGCAATGCAATTGCGATTGTAGTAAATGACGATAACGCCCCAGCCAATGCTGGAGCAGATGTTTCAAATTCTGTTTGCACGGTAACTTCGGCAACCTTGGCAGGGAATGCGATTACAGGAAGTGGTAGTTCAGGACTTTGGACAGTAACTTCTGGGCAAATTAGTGGCTTTTCGTTTTCCGATGTTACGAGCCCTAATTCTACTTTTACTGGAGATATTGGTGAGACCTATACCTTGACTTGGAGTATAGATAATCCAGAGCCATGTTTAGACACAAGCGATAGTATGACTATAAACTTTGTTGGTTGTGACGCATTAGATTTTGACGGTGTTGACGACAATATTACCTTTAGAGACAATTATAACTTTACTAGTGATTTCACCATTGAAGTTTGGATCAAGCCCGATGTTACAAATGCCAATACTCAAACCATTATATCAAAGCGTGAAGTAAACAACTTAATTAACGGTTACGATTTAAGATTGGTAAATAATGTTATTTCCTTTAATTGGAATAGTGGCGTGTCAATATCGGCTTCACCACATCAAATAACAACAAACAGATGGTATCATGTGGCCATAACTTACGGTAGTGGAACCTATATACTGTATATAAATGGTGTTGAAGTTAATAATGTTACAGCGACTGCTCCAATAGCAAATACGGCCGATTGTATTGTAGGCGCAATGGATGACATGCAAACACCGTTTATACCACTAAATTATTTTAATGGCGGTATGGACGAATTACGTATTTGGGATGTTGCTTTAACAGCGACTCAAATACGTAAAATGATGAATCAGGAAATTGAGCCGAATAGTACAAATGTTATAGGTTCTGTTGTACCAATCGAAGTACAAGGTTTAATGTGGAGTAACCTTAACGGGTATTATCAAATGAATCAAAATTCAGATTTATCGGCAGGAAATTTAATATCAAATAATAGCTCAACAGTAAGTGGTCTATTAAGATACATGACCACATTGCAACCCGAAACAGCACCATTGCCATATCAATCGGTTAATGATGGCACATGGACAAATTCAAATACTTGGCTTTATGGTAGTTCTCAAGCTATTCCAAATGATATGGGTATAGATGGCACAACACCAATAACTTGGAACATTGTTAAATCTTCACATAATATATCTTCTGGAAATACCAATGTTACCTTGCTGGGGTTGATTGTTGATAGTAATACTTTAGCAATCGAAAATAGCGATCCTCTTGATGGGCAAAGCCTTCGCATAACCGATTACCTAAAAATTGACGGTACAAATACGGTTTTAAATCTTGTGGGAGAATCTCAGTTAATACAAGATATGGGAAGCATTATCGATTATTCTGGAACAGGCAAATTACATCGCGATCAACAAGGTACCACAAACCTTTTTAATTATAATTATTGGGGTTCTCCAGTAAGTACCAATGGGTCTAATTTTACCATTGGCAGTATATTACGCGATGGTGTACAACCAGTACAATGGACTACAGCTCATGATGCCGATGGTTCTACCAATCCTGTAACAATAAGCAGCCGTTGGTTGTATTTATACGAAAATTTTCCAATAAACTCTTATGCCGATTGGCAATCTATAGATCAAAACTCAAATGTAGATGTAGGACTAGGTTTTTTAATGAAAGGTAGTGGTGCTGTCACTAGCGAACAAAACTACACCTTTATAGGTCAGCCAAATAACGGAACAATAAGCACACCAATTACAGCCAATTACGAGGCATTAGTTGGTAATCCATATCCATCGGCGATAGATTCACACGAATTTATAAACGATAATAGTAGTAGTATTCTTGGCACCATTTATTTCTGGGAACACTATACTACAAATAATACGCATGTTACTGTAGATTATCAAGGTGGTTTTGCTGCATATAATTTAACTGGAGGAACGGAAGCTTTATCACCACCAGAGATTAGTGGGCTTGGAGCGTCTTCCAAAATCCCAGAGCGATATATCCCTGTTGCGCAAGGCTTTAATGTAAACGGAAACGCCACTGGAGGCAATGTAGTTTTTGAAAACGATCAACGCGTTTTTGTTAAAGAAGCCGTTACCGGAAATGCCGATAGTGGCTCTGTATTTATTAGATCGAATATTACAAAAAATAAAAATACTGAAACAGATGAGGACGAGGCAGTGATTAAACGAATTCGAATAAATTTTAAAACTCCCGACAATTCAATACGATATTTATTATTGGGTTTTATTCCCAATAACCTAGCAACAGATGGAGTCGACTATGGCTACGATGCCCTTAATTTAGACAATCTGCCTAACGATATGTCTTGGATGATCGAAGACGAACAATATCTAATTCAAGGCGTTGGCGATTTCGATAAAACTAAACAATATCCATTAGGCATTTTCTTATCAGATTCTGGTAATATCGAAATATCACTTCAAGAATTAGAAAATTTTGAATCCGAAATAGACGTATTTATTTACGATGCGCTGCTAGGCACATATACCAAATTTAACAATACAAACTATCAAATGAGTTTAGATACGGGAGATTATCTCGACCGTTTCTTTTTAACATTTATACAACAAGGCGCACTCACTGTAAAAGATCAAGAACTGCAACAAATTGTGGTTAATTATTTAAGTAATAGCAACGAAATAGTTGTTAAAACACCACAGGCTATAGAAGTTCAAAAAGTGCGCCTAATTAATATCCTTGGGCAGAAGGTTAAAACATGGAGTATAACCGGAGCGCCAGCTATGGAAATAAGAATACCGGTTAAACAGGTTTCAAGCGGTAACTATATTATAAAAGTAGAAACCGCAACTGGTACGTTTAATAAAAAAGTAATAATCAAATATTAAAATAACATACGGTTTAACGGCATTTATCGTAGCATATCGAAAAATAAGATTTTACTTACAATTTAAGATAGTATAATTTGCTCATTTTTTATATTTAACATAATTTAACAAAGCTATTAATTAACAGAGTTTATTAAAACTCGATACGACCAAATTCTACTTTAAATATTTTCAACCTTTTTAGTTTAGTTTCCTAAATTAATAAAGTCATACTTATGTTCGGTAATTGCTATTAACCAACAACAACCAAACATGATTAAAAAGTACATTTTTCAGTCTGCCCTTTCCTTAATATTTTTATTCTCAATTAATTTAAATGCACAAGCAGAATATGTATTTACTAATGCTGGATCGGAAGGAAATACTGGTCCAACACAAACTCAAGTAAATAATGCTTACAACGGAACAAATCTCGATGGTAATATTATCGTTAACACTCAAGGAATACAGGAATGGATAGTACCCGTAACTGGAGTATATACGATTGTAGGAAAAGGCGCATCTGGAGGCTATACACCAAATGCATCTGGAGGTCAAGGTAGAGTTATAACAGTTGATGTTAATCTAAATGCTGGCGATGTTATTGAAATTTTGGTTGGACAAGAAGGAGGTAGAATGTACTCTAGTTATAATGGAAATCAATATGCTGGCGGCGGCGGCGGTGGAACTTTCATTATTAATAAAACAACGAATACAGCTATACTTATATGCGGTGGTGGCGGTGGTGCTGGTCAAGGTAATAGTAGAGTTTATAATGGTCGCTCTGCTTCAGAATATAACAACAATAACGGGCAGAATGGTATTGGTGCAAATAGTTGGAGTCCTCCTGGTTCTGGAGGTTCTAATGGTTCTGGCGGACTAGCAAATGGAGGAGGATCTGGAGGTGGTGGTTACCTAAGTAATGGTACACAAGCTAATTTTGGCGGTACCCCAGGATTTAGTTACCAAAACAATGGCCTTGGAGGCGTAAATCGCGACCGAACAGGACCACACACTATATTAGTAAATATTAACGGTGGATTTGGTGGAGGTGCAGGTGCTGGCACATACTTTAGTTTTGAAGCTGATGGCGGCGGCGGCGGCGGCTATTCTGGTGGTGGCGGAAGTGCTGCTTATATAGGTGCTGGCGGTGGCGGCGGAAACCTATATACCGGTACTTATATTTCTTCTGCATTAAATACTGGACACGGTAGTGTATCTATTTCAGAGAATTGTGACACCTCTGATGCAGGCGCAACAGCTTATGATGGACCTCAAACTCCAGCTTGGCAAACAGGTGATAATGATGGAACTGGGTTTGGACCTTGGAGTTTATATGCTAGTAATAATGGTTCTACATCATTTTTCATGGAAAGTTCAGCGACTAATGGTGATGGCGATACTAATGGAGATGGAGACATAAATAGTAATGGCCGTTCGTGGGGTTTATATGCTGATAATGGAGGGTCGGCTGATGCTGATAGAGATTTTACTCAACCATTAGGTGTTGGAGATACGTTTAGTATCGATATGGATAATGGATGGATACAAACAAATGGTTTAGTTGGTTTTGTATTACACAATAGTAATAATGAATTTCTTTTAGGCTTTGATTTTAGAGGCGGACTTTCAGAATATAAATTATACGATGCGTCAGGTCAATCTGGAACAGGAATTGGATTTACAGATGAAGGTTTGAACATAGCTATCACATTAACTAGCGCAACTACAGTTGATGTAACTATTATTGAATTAGAAACTGGAAACTCTTCGACATTCTCTAAAACTTTACATGCAGCACCTATGTCAAAAATAATAAGTAAAGTAGTGCTACGTAATACTAATGCAGGTGGCGGCTTTCAATATAATGCATACTTCAATAATTTAGAAGTGTGTACTGTACCACCTGCACCTGTAGATTGTGTTATGAGTGCCTGGAGTGCTTGGAGTGCCTGTGATGCAGCTTGCGGCGAGGGTATGGAAATTAGAACCAGAACCGTATTGGTACAACCAGAAAATGGAGGTTTAGCTTGTGGACCACTAGATGAAACTCGCGTTTGTACTGCAATAGATAATGTACCACCACATATAGCATGTCAAGACCTAACAGAAAATACAGATTCAGGACAATGTAATGCAAACCTTACGATTGCACCACCAACAGTTTCAGATAATTGCCCTTCTGCATCTACTGCATTGGATTTTGATGGAGGTAATGATAGGGTTATAATTCCTTACAATTCAAGCTTTACATTCACAACCGAAATGACCATTCAAGCATGGATTTATCCTCGGGCTAATTCTTATAGACGGATCGTGTCAAATTATATTGGTGGCGGTAACCCAAATGGTGAATTTGTATTTGATACCTATGATGGGTCTAACCCGCCAAATTTAGCAAATGGTAGAGGGTTCAGATTTCAATTTACTGGTACAAATGGAGGAGGAGTCATAAGCCAGGATGTGTTAACATTAAACGAGTGGAATCATGTTACCGGAACGTTTAATAATGGAATAATAAAAATATATGTAAATGGAGTTGAAGTAAATTCTGGATCTACAGGCTTTTCTTCATTATCTATTGCACAAGTTAATTGGGTACTAGGTGAAGATCGATCTGACAGTTATCCTGAATTTTTTAATGGGCAGATGGATGAATTCCGTGTATGGAATAGAGCATTGCCAGCTTCTGAAATTTTAAGTTCTTACGATAAGTTGTTATCAGGAAATGAAACAGATTTAGTTGCATACTATAATTTTGAAGATGGCACAGGAAGTAATATAGTAACAGATAACTCTGGAAATGGAAATAACGGCACGCTAACCAATATGGATCCAGCCACAGATTGGATTGCATCAACAGCTCCAATTATTCCAGTAATTTTAACTAACGATATTTCAGGCACATCTGATGCATCAGGAATTTACCCAATAGGAGACACAACTATTACTTGGACAGCAACAGATGCTTCTGGTAATACAGAAATGTGTACTCAAACAGTAACAGTTGAAGCTCCTCTAGTCGATTTTGCGAATTTGCAATCTCCATATTCAGAAACGATTTGTAATGGTGAAAGTCTTACAGCTTATGGGCAAGTATATGAACCTGGAGTAACGCCAGGAAACGGAATTCAAGGTGCAGGTATTAATGCTGAATTTGGTTATAGCACAACAAATACAGATCCATCAACCTGGACAACCTGGACTAATGCTACTTTTAATGCAGCTGGAGGAGGAAATGATAACGACGAATACCAATATACATTTACACCTTCTGGTACTGGAACGTATTATTATACATTCCGTTATGCATTAAATGGATGTATATATCAATATGGTGGCACTAATAATGGGTTTTGGAATGGTTCAGGAAATGATAGTGGTGTTCTTACAGTTACTGCACAACCAACTTGGTACGCAGATACAGATGGCGATGGTTTTGGAGATAATGCAGTAAGTCTGCAAGATTGTATTCAACCTGCAGGTTATGTATCTAATAATACAGATTGTGACGATAATGAAGCAAACAGTTATCCTGGTAATACAGAGGTTTGCGATGGTATCGATAATAATTGCGATGGTACTATCGATGAAAACCCAGCACAAGTAGATTTTGCGAATTTGCANTTTCCTTTTGATGCTACTATCTGTTCAGGACAAGATTTTACGGCTTACGGACAAGTATATGAAGCAGGTTTAACAGATAATACTAATGGTCAAGCACCAGGTATTTTAGTAGAGTTTGGCTATGATAATACAAATTCAGATCCTTCAACTTGGACCAACTGGACAGCAGCCTCTTTTAATACTGAAACTGGTAACAATGACGAATACCAATATACCATAACGAGTGTTCCTGTCGATACATTTTATTATACATTTAGATATTCATTAAATGGGTGTCCATTCCAGTATGGTGGAACAAACAATGGTTTTTGGAATGGTTCTGGAAACAATAGTGGTGTTTTACAATCTTTAGACCTTCCACAAATAAGTTCTTTAACACCTTCTCAAGTGTCACCTGGTAATATAATGACTATAAATGGTCTCAATTTTACGACTACAGGAAATTCTGTGACTATTGATGGTCAGCCAGGTAATATTACAGCCGAAAGTGCAACACAAATAAGTTTTGTAGTTCCAGAAGGTTTATGTGATGGTAATGTCGTTGTGACATCTTCATGTGGTCTTGTATCAGATCCGGAAGCCTACACTGTATATCCTCCATCAATTGCAGGAATAAATCCTAGTTCTGTTTCTGCAGGAGACATTATGGTTATTGATGGTACAGATTTTAGTCCTTCAGGAAATGATGTCACTGTAGGTGGCATTTCTGTAACTATTACTGCTGAAAACATTAACCAAATAAGCATCATTGTGCCTGAAGTTTGTGAAGGTGAAGTCCAAGTAACTTCAGCCTGCGGATTTACATCGAATCCGGTACAGTATAATTTAAATCAACCTATTATCACTTCTGTTAACCCAAATACAGTATCAGCAGGAGATATTATGGTTATTCAGGGAACTAGTTTTAGTTCTACAAATAATAGTGTAACTATGGGTGGACTTCCAGCCATTATTACAGCCGAAAGTGCAACGCAAATTAGTATTGAAGTTCCTGTAGATATTTGTGATGGTGATGTTACTGTAACAACAGCCTGTGGTCTTGTATCAGACGCATTTGGTTTTAGTACAAACCCACCAATAATAACGAGTATAAACCCAAGTAGTTTATCTACAATTGGTGGAGAATCGGTTACAATTAATGGTTCAAACTTTAACTCAACAAGTACAGTTACAATTGGAGGACAGCCAGGGACTAACGTTTCAGTAAATAATTCTGGTGAGATAACCTTTACAACACCAGCCGATTTATGTGGTGGTGTTATTCAAGTAACCTCATGTGGTAATGTATCGAACACGATTGCCTATACAATGGATGCACCAGTTATTGCTAGTATAAATCCAAGCAGTTTATCGACAATAGGAGGCGAGCAAGTTACCATAAACGGTTCAAACTTTAACTCAACGAGTACAGTAACTATTGATGGGCAAGCTGGTATTAACGTTATAGTAAATAATTCGAATGAATTAATATTTACAGTACCAGCAGATTTATGTGGTGGTGTTATTCAAGTAACCTCATGTGGTAATGCATCGAATACGATAGCATATACGATGGATGCTCCAATTATAGCTTCCATTAGTGAATCGGTAATTACACCAGATGATGCGCTTATACTTACAGGTGTTAATTTTAATCCAGGTCAAAATAGTGTTTCTGTTAATGGTGTTAATGCGATAATATCTTCTGAGACATTTACACAAATAGATATTACGGTACCAAATTTAAACAATGCATGTAGTGGCGATATCGTTGTAACAACTTGTGGTAGTGCAGTATCAAATACTTTTAGTGTCACTGCAAAAGAATTTGAGGTACCAACAATTTCGTGTCCTTCAAATATTAATGTAATAGCAACAAGTGCTTCAGGAGCAATTGTGACATATGCAACACCCGTTGGTGCAGATAACTGTTCGGTTATCTCTACTACTATTACTACAAGCCCAACTGCTGGACTAGCAAGTGGTTCTACATTTCCAATAGGAGATACAACAGTAACTTATCAAGTAACCGATAGTTCAAACAATACAGGAAATTGCTTTTTTACAGTAACTGTACAAGGTGTTGCTCCGCAAATAGTTTGTCCAGCAGATATTACAGTAAGTAATGATCCACAACTGTGCAGTGCTGTTGTAACTTTTGCTGCTTCAGATAGTGCAGGTATTCCTGATTCAACCATAACATATAGCCATCAACCTGGTGATGTTTTTCCAGTTGGCACGACAACTGTAACAGCAACAGCAACCAATGCAGTTGGCTCAAGTTCATGTACGTTTGATGTAACGGTTAATGATACGGAAGATCCAGTAGTTGTATGTCCGGGAGACTTTACACAAGACACAGATCCAGAATCTTGCGATGCAGTGGTAAACTTTTCCACAAACTTTACAGATAATTGTGCAGGAGGTTCTGTAGTAGCCTCACCAGGATCGGGATCAACCTTTGCAATAGGCACTACAACAATAATAGTAACAGCAACCGATGCGGCAGGTAATACAGATGTATGCACGTTTGATGTAACTATCGAAGATAACGAAGCTCCAATTGCAGCATGTCAAGACTTAACAGTATATTTAGATGCAAGTGGTAAAGCAAGTATTATAGCTGCACAAATAAACAATGGAAGCAATGATGCCTGTGATGGTACAAACCTTTCATTAAGTTTAGACAAATCAACTTTTCATTGTAGTGATGTGTCTTCTGGTGGAGGAACAGGTGGAACAAGTTGTTTTGCAACTCAAAGTTTTGAGAGTTCAGGAGATAACTGGGCTCCGATAAGCTTTTCAACTTCTCCTTGCCAAATTGGAGGAGATCGATGGAATTTTTCCACATCATTAAATGCTATTACACCTAATGATGGTACTCAATTTTGGGGAATTCAAGATTTATATGGCAGTTGTGGTGGCACTGCATTTGAATCAATATCATTACCTGATTATGATGTATCAGCTTATACCTCTAATGTATTTTCATTTGATTATTATGCAATTGGATTTGATAATGGAGACGACATAAAATATGAACTCTTTTATGATAATGTTTCACAAGGAGAAGTTTTAGTGGTAGACGGAAATAGTAACTTTAGTACAAATGGTTGGGAAACAGTAACAGTAAGTATACCTGGAACTGTATCTAACGTAAGAGTGATTATTTCTATCAAACAAAATGGTTCTGGTGACTATGCTGGTATTGATAATATAAAACTATGTGGTGAATCCAGTGGTGGAGGTTCTGGTGTTCCAGTAACCTTAACAGTGACCGATAGTAATAATAATGCAAGTACCTGTACTGCTACAATAACGGTATTGGATAATGAACTTCCTGTAATTACAACCAATGGAAATCAAGATCTAAGTACCGATCCTGATGTTTGTGGAGCAACGTTTATAGCATCTGCATCTGCAACAGATAATTGTACAGTCAATAACCCTGTAGGTGTAAGAAGTGATGGATTAGCATTAAATGCTTTGTATCCAGTGGGCACAACAACCATTGCATGGAATACCCAAGATGCTAATGGAAATAATGCAACCGAAGTAATTCAAACAATAATAGTTTCAGATAACGAATTACCAATAGCTGCCTGTAATGATATTACGGTAGAGTTAGATGAAAATGGCGTAGCGTCAATTACAGTAGATGATATCGATGGAGGCTCAACAGATAATTGTGGTATTGATAGTGTAACGATTAGTGATAATAGTTTCGGTTGTAGCGATGTATCAACAGGTGGTTCTACAGCTGTCAGCAATGATTTATTCATTTCTGAGTACCATGAAGCGGCATCAGGAAACGAAAAATTTATCGAGATATATAATGGTACAGGATCTTCTATTAATTTATCTGGTTACCGATTAGTTCAATATAATAACGGTAGTACTTCACCTGGTAGCTATACCCTACCTCTTTCAGGTACTATAAATCCTAATTCGACTTATGTGATAGCAAATAACCAAAGTACACTTTTCACGAGTGCTAATTTTTTAACAAACAGTTCGGTGATGGGCTTTAATGGTAATGATGCCATTGCTTTACAAACAAGTTCAGGATCAAATATTGATGTTGTTGGATCTATTGGCAGTAGTTCTAATTTTGCAAAGGATGTTGATTTAATTCGAAAATCAACAATAACTGAACCAACCACAAGTTATAATGCTTCGGAGTGGGATTCAAGGCCTGCAAATAATGTGTCAGATTTAGGAAGTCATACAGTTGCTTCTAGCGGTGGTTCTGGAGTTTCGGTAATTTTAACCGTTACTGACGTCAATGGAAATGTAAATACGTGTACTGCTTCAGTAACAGTGGTGGATAACACAATGCCGATTATTACCACGAACGGTGACCAAAATCTTAATACAGACCCAAGCATTTGTGGTGCAACGTTTACAGCATCTGCAACGGCTTCTGATAATTGCGGCGTTAATGATCCGGTTGGAGTTAGAAGTGATGGGTTAGCATTAAATGACTTGTATCCAGTGGGTACAACAACCATTTCATGGAACACTCAAGATGTTAATGGAAATAATGCAACTGAAGTAATTCAAACAATAATAGTTTCAGATAACGAATTACCAATTGTTGCTTGTAATGATATTACGGTTGAGTTGGATGAAAATGGAGTAGCCACAATTACAGTAGATGATATCGATGGAGGCTCAACAGATAATTGTGGTATTGATACCATAACGATTGGTGAAAATAGTTTTGATTGTAGTAATGTTTCTACCGGAGGTTCTACGCCAGTAAGCAATGATTTATTCATATCAGAATATATTGAAGGAGGTAGCAATAATAAATGTATTGAGATTTTTAATGGTACTGGTTCATCTGTCAACCTTTCGGCTTATAGCCTTGAAATTTATTTCGCCAATCAAAATTCTCCAGGAAATACGATTTCTCTTTCAGGTTCTTTGAATGATGGAGATGTTTATGTTGTTTGTGATAATGATGCTGCAGCTGTATTTTTAGCAGTGGCAGATCAAGTTTCAACCGGAAATTTCTATAATGGCGACGATACTGTTGTTTTAAGAAACGGTGGTACAGCAATTGATGTTTTTGGTGCTATTGGAACAGATCCAGGTTCTCAATGGAGTGTTGCTGGAAATATGACACAAAATAGAACATTAGTTAAAAATTCAAATATTATAGATGGAAATACGGATAATGCGAATGGTTTCCCATCGTTAGGTACAGAATGGACAGAATTTGCTCAAGACACATCATCAAATTTAGGAAGTCATACAGTGGCTTCAAGCGGTGGTTCAGGAGTTTCGGTAATTTTAACTGTTACAGATGAAAATGGAAATGTAAACACTTGTACTGCTACAGTGACTGTGTTGGATGTAACAGCACCAACGATTGTATGTCCTGCAGATGTGACGGTTAATTGTGAGGATGACACTTTAAGTGCTTCTACAGGCGTAGCTACAGGAACAGATAATTGTGACCCATCAGTTGCAATAACAGAAAGCGACATAAGCACGCAGGATCCAGACCTAAGCGTTGTAGGTCATTACAATTATACCATTATAAGAACATGGACAGCTACGGACATAACTGGTAACGCAACAAGTTGTGATCAGATAATTACAGTAGAAGACGATACAGTGCCAGGAATAACATGTCCAGATGATATTACGATCGATTGTGAAGATGACACTTCAAGTGCTTCTACAGGCGTAGCTACAGGAACAGATAATTGTGACCCATCAGTTGCAATAACAGAAAGCGACATAAGCACACAAGATCCAGATCCAACAAATAGTGGTCATTACAATTATATGATTACAAGAACATGGACAGCAACAGACGTAACTGGTAACACAACAAGTTGTGATCAGATGATTTTCGTACAAGATATAACACCTCCAGTGGTTGATTGTGTTCAATTAACTATTCAATTAAATGCAAATGGAGATGCATCAATTACTGCAGAGCAATTAGATAATTCATCGAGTGATAATTGTAGCCTAGTTAGCTTAAGTATTTCACAAACGGACTTTAGTTGTGCTGATATTGGAGGAGATTATGATGCTTTGGTGATTTCTGAATATACAGATGGAACAGGAAGTAATAAGGCCATAGAATTATTTAATGGAACAGGTTTACCAGTTGATATTGTAGCTGAAGGTTATAAATTATTGATATATCCAGGAGGCACAGGCACACCAATTGAGATTCCTTTACTTGGTGATCCAATCCCTGATCGTGATGTATATGTCATAGGTAATATTTCTGCCACAGCTCCTGAAATAGCGACTGCAAGAGATTATACAGTAAGTAACCTTAACTTTAATGGAACTGATGCGGTTGCTTTGGTAAACTCTGGAGGAGTTGTAGATTATATTTCTGCAACAGCTTGGACTGAAGATGTTACTTTGATTAGAAAGAATACTATTGATGGAGGCAATCTTTTTGGTGATCAGAACGAATGGATTTCTAATCCTCAAGATACGTTCGATGATCTTGGTAGTCACAATATTATTATTGACACTAATAATGGTAATAATGTCTTGCTTACTGTTACCGATGTAAGTGGTAACTCTTCTACTTGTGAAGCTACAGTAATTGTACAAGATATTACACCTCCAACCATAGTGTGTAACCCTTTAATAGTAGAGTTAGATGAGAATGGAAATTATACTTTGGTACAAGAGAATTTGACTTATTTAGCAGAAGGTAGCTATGACGCTTGTGGGATCGCAAATATTACTTCTTCTCAAAGCAGTTTTACCTGCTCAGATGAAGGTTCTAATACAGTTACAATAACAGTTACCGATAAAAATGGACTTTCTAGTACATGTTCAACAACCATAACAGTTGAAGATAATGTATTACCAGTAGCAATGACTAATGACATTACAGTCGAGTTGGATGCAAGTGGTAATTATACGTTAACAGCTGATGATATTCACAATAATGTAGGAGGTAATACAGATATTGACAATGGAAGTACAGATAATTGTGGTATAGTAAATTACAGTGTATCACCTGATACTTTTGGTTGTGGAGATGTTGGACCAAACACAGTGTATTTAACGGTCACAGATGCAAAAGGAAATGACTCTACTCCTGTAGAGGCAACAGTCTTTGTAGAAGACAATGAAGCTCCAACCGCAATCTGTAAAGATTTTACGATAGCGTTAGATTCAAATGGTAATGCTACAATAGTTCCAGCTGATATTGATAATGGTTCGTACGATGCATGTGGAATATTTAGTTTGTCTTTAGATGTAGATACATTTGGCTGTGGCGATATTGGAAATAATACAGTGACATTAACTGTATCTGATGAAAATGGTAATTCATCCAGTTGTAGTGCTACGGTAACAGTAATAGGAGTTATTCCAACAGTATCAATTTCAGAAGACGAATTACCTCCATTCTGTCAGACTGCAGCACTACAATTGACTGCAAATACTAGTCAAGCTGCTACTCAAATAGCGTCTTACGCATGGGAAATTGTAGGATCAGGTTCATTTGGTCCAAATCCTATAATTGACGAACAAGTAGTAAGGGTTTTCGGAAATGGGACATATGGAGTAACGGTTACTTCTACAACAGATTGTGAAACTTATTTGGAATACACAGTATCTGGTTTCGATGCCACCAATTTAATTTCGTCTTATACTATCTTAGCTCATGATGAGATCTTCTTACATGGTTCTAACCTAGTTGGAAGTGGTGGTATTGGAGTTGAGGCAAACAATGGTTTGATAAAATTACATCAGGCAAGTACAGTTGCAGGCTTTGGCAAGGCAGCCAATATAGATATTAAGCAAGGTAGCACGATTGGTCAAGAATTTACTGCACCAGCGGCACCAAATTCAATTCCTGCTTTCGAGTTTAATACGTATTCAAATGCCGGAAGTCCAGATACTACGGTAAACGGCACACAAACATTAAGTGGTTCGGTTTACGATGTGGTAAATGTAGGTCAAGGTGCTACGGTAACCTTTTCAGAACCTAATGTGTATATTAACGACCTAGTAACAAGTCAGAATGCAACAATCAACTTTGCTGGTTGTGCTAATGTTTACATTAACCAAAAGTTCACATTAGCCAAATATGGTACAATTAATAGTACAGGACAAAATGTGGTAATGTATGTCAATGCAGATGTCCAAATAGAAAAAGGTTCTAATGTAACAGCACGTATCCATTCCAATGGGAATGAATTACTTGCCAAAGGAGAGAATGCCAAAGGAAATAAAGAGGCAGAGCCAACCTATATGACAGGACTATTTATTTGTAAAAAGGTTCATGGTAGTATCAACGTGATCTGGAATGCAGACACTGTTTGTGACACAGGTTGTCCAGTTCCGCCTCCTACTGGAGCAAGAACAGCTCAAGAAGATAGCTTTGCATTAGATATAGATGTAATATCTTGGCCAAATCCTTCAAACAGCGAATTCAATATCAAGCTGAAAAAAGCCATTGGTAAAGACCAAGTTCAAATACGTGTATTTGATATGAGTAATAAACTGATGCATAGCAATGAGTTTGATTTTGACCAGACTTATAAATTTGGTAGAGAATTTGAAGGCGGCGTTTATATCATTAAGATTACGCAGGCTGGTAAAGAAAAGTATGTAAGATTAGTGAAATATTAAAGGGATTTAATTAATTTTATAAAAAGGCTTTTTGAGAGATCAAGAAGCTTTTTTTATGCCTAAATTTAATGTTCGAATTATGTGTTTTTAAGAAACATATCTCCATTTTAAATATATGATTAAAATTTGACACAAATTGACATTGGCCAAAAGATCATTTGTTTACAAGAGGAAAATGGTTTCTGGTGGTTATATAGTAGAAGTTGCTATCAGTTTAAAGTCTTTACGAGATTTTGGATTATTAAATAATAATATCAGTCTTGGGTTGTGTTATCATCTGTAATAACCGAGCCGAAGTTCGCCCACTTTGAAATAAGTCTTATCCTACGAATATTGTAATTCTATCTGATATTATTTCATTGTTAAAGGTGCTAACAATTATATTTATTAATCACCTTGACCGTTTCAGTATAAAATAATGGAGCGAGTAAAACAGCGACAGGAGAAAGATCAATAACTTTTTTATTAACCCTCTTAAACGATTTGCTACTTGCTGGATCAAAAGTATGTTTCAATAGAGATCCCAAAGAATTCAAATTCTGCAATAGCGTCATTCATTCCTTCTAGGCAAGGGTTCCAGATGGCATCTTTATTTGGATCTGGGAGAATCACACAAAGTTTATAGATTGTATTGTTTTTTATTGATAATTTTGATGAAATTTTAAATAATTAAAAGTAGTGATACCTGTTATTTTAGTTACTGATAAAAGGTATGATATTATTTTTGAAGCAATAATTTGACTCGAAATAAAACACACAATGATTTGAATTACTTAACAAAATAGAATGTCTAAACCTACACTAGTAATATTAGCAGCCGGAATGGGAAGCCGTTATGGAGGATTAAAACAGATAGACTCCTTTACTCCAGATGGAGACACAATAATAGACTTTTCAATCTATGACGCCTTGCAAGCTGGCTTTGGAAAATTTGTTTTCATTATTAGGAAAAATTTTGAAAAAGAATTCAAAGAAGTATTTAACAAAAAACTCGAAGGCAAGGCAGAAGTGGATTATGTATATCAAGAGCTAGATAATGTTCCTAAAAAATATATTAATCAAAATAGAGTCAAACCTTGGGGAACCGGACACGCACTTTTAATGGCAAAAGATGTCGTGAAGGAAAATTTTGCAATAGTAAATGCTGATGACTTCTATGGAAATGAAGCTTTTGATAGAATGGCGGTATTTTTAAGAAGTATTAATTCAGAATCGTATCAATTCAGCACAATGGCATATTTATTAAAGAATACAGTATCTGATTATGGATATGTTTCCAGAGGAGAGTGTCAAGTAAATAAGAATGATTATTTAATTAACATTGTAGAACGCACTCATATTGAAAAAATTAATGATAACTTAATGCGAAAAAAGGAGGATGGATCTTTTATACCAATACATGAAGACACTATAGTCTCAATGAATTTTTTTGGATTTACCCCTAAATGTTTTGAGTTTGGAGGAAAATTGTTTGAAGAGTTTCTTGAGTTGAATAAAGAAAATTTAAAGGCTGAATTTTATCTTCCTTCTGTAGTTAATGAAATATTGAATTCGAGTATTGCAACCGTAAAAGTATTGAAATCTGACGCTAAATGGTTTGGTGTAACCTATAAAGAGGACAAAGAAATTGTTCAAACTGCAATTCAAAAATTAAAAAAAGAGAATATTTATCCGAAAAACCTTTGGTAATATGCTAATAGACAAATTAAAAAACGCTTTTAATCAATTTGAAACTACTGGTGAATTTGATTCCTATAAAGAATTGGCATCTGGGCATATTAATGACACTTATTTTATACAAACAAATAAAAGACCATACTACGTATTACAACGTATTAATCACGGTGTTTTCAAAGATATTCCTGGGCTTATTGAAAATAAAGTGGCAATTAGTCAACATATTCAGAAAAAATTAAAACATCTCACTAAAAACAAACAAGAACGCCGCGTCCTACAATTTGTTAAAACTAAAAAAGGGGCATCATATTATAACGGAAGTGATGGTAGTTTTTGGAATATGAGCCTTTTTATTGAGGATAGCGTAACTTTTGAAACTGTACTTAATATTGATATTGCATATGAAGGAGGACGATTATTAGGTGAGTTTTTGACCCTTACAAATGATTTTGACGTTTCAAGATTAATTGAAGTTATTCCGAAATTTCATGATATGTCATATCGCTATGCTCAATTTAAAAACGCTAAGGGTTTAGCAACCGAAAGAAGATATAACCGTTCTAAAAAATATATTAAAAAAATTGAAACATTAAAAGAAGAAATGCATGTCCTTCAAAAATTAAAGGAATCTGGCGAAATTAAAACTCGTGTAACACATAACGATGCCAAGATTTCTAACATTCTATTTAGTAAAGAAAACAAAGGTCTTTGTGTAATAGACACCGATACTGTAATGCCCGGTATTATACATTACGATTTTGGAGATGCTATACGTACATCTTGTACAATGGCTGAAGAAGATGAAACGAATTTAGATTTAGTCGAGTTCAATATGGATTATTATAGAGCATTTACTAAAGGATTTTTAAAAAAAACGAGTCCATTTCTGTCTCCATTGGAGCTAGAACTCTTGCCATTAGGAGCAAAAACTATGATATTTATTATGGGCCTACGTTTTTTAACCGATTATTTAAATGGAGACAAATACTATAAGATTAAGTATCAAGATCACAATTTTGATCGGGCAAAAAACCAATTTAAACTTTTAGATAGTTTTTCCGAAAAAATAAAACAACTATAAAAAGCAGAAATAAAATGAATAAATATTTAATAACTGGAGGAGCAGGGTTTATAGGTAGTCACATATCAGAGTTTCTGTCTTCTGAAGGGCACGAAGTTGTATTTTATCTGTTCAAAAATATATGCTGTATCTTTGCAAACAATTAAAAAAGAAGAATGCACAAGGCAGGTTTTGTAAATATTATTGGTAACCCAAATGTTGGTAAATCCACATTAATGAATGCTTTTGTTGGTGAGAAATTATCAATAATCACATCGAAGGCGCAAACCACAAGACATCGGATTCTCGGTATTGTAAATGGAGATGATTTTCAGGTGATTTTAAGCGATACACCTGGTATTATTAAACCAGCATACGAGTTACAAGAATCTATGATGGGTTTCGTGAAATCGGCTTTTGAAGATGCAGATGTTTTAATATACATAGTCGAAATAGGTGAGAAAGAACTTAAAGACGAAGCCTTTTTTAATAAAATAACCAATTCAAAAATTCCAGTATTATTACTTTTAAATAAAATTGATAAATCAGATCAAAATCAATTAGAAAATCAAGTTCAACTTTGGCAAGAGAAAGTCCCAAATGCCGAAATTATTGCCATCTCGGCATTAACAGGTTTTCAAGTTAAAGAAGTTTTTGATAGAATTATAGAGTTACTTCCAGAGTCACCACCTTTTTATCCAAAGGATCAGTTAACCGATAAACCAGAGCGTTTTTTTGTAAACGAAAATATTCGCGAAAAGATATTAATGCATTACAAAAAAGAAATCCCGTATGCCGTTGAGGTAGATACTGAAGAGTTTTTTGAAGAAGAAAACATAATCAGGATGCGTTCTGTTATTATGGTAGAGCGCGAAACACAAAAAGGCATTATTATTGGTCACAAAGGGTCAGCATTAAAACGAGTTGGTGTTGAGTCTCGAAAAGATTTAGAGAAGTTTTTCGGCAAGCAAGTTCATCTTGAGTTATATGTAAAAGTGAATAAAAATTGGCGTAACAATCAGAATCAATTAAGACGTTTTGGTTATAATCAAAAATAATCAGTTAGCCTCATAATCCAACTTCATTGTAATTGAAGCCGTTTTTTCTTTTGATGACGTATTAAAAGTACCACCCCAAGAATAATCTTCGTTTGAGTTCTGACCAGTAATTTGGAATATTCCCATTTTTGCAGAAATTAAAGAGCCTAATGTACCGCCAGAATTTTGAGATATCATCTCAGCACGTATTTTGGCATCAGACGTGGCTTTAGAGATCATTTCAATTTTTAAATCGGCTAACTTTGTGTAATAATATCTCGGCGATTGAGAATAAAATTGAATACCTTTATTTAAGAGTTCTGTAATTTCTCGTGAAATGTTTTCTACCTTTTCAACATCGTTAGAATCTATTTGTAACGATTGGGTTAAAACAAACCCTAAAAATTCTTCACCTATATATTTTCCATCAGATGAATATTTTGCACGCGTATTATTTCGACTTTTCACAGCATTAAACACCAATTCTTTAGAAGTAATACCTTTGGCAAATAAATATTCAGAAATAATTTTCTTGTCTTTTTCTAAATCATTGTATGCTTGTTGTAAATTCAATCGTTCTTTAGAGAATGAACCTTCCCAAACAATAAGGTCAGACGTAAAATCGGCTTTTCCTAAGCCAGTAACAGATATTGTTCCGTCTACCTTATTTCTGTTCATAAAGGCATGACCTAATAAATAAGCAGCGACAACAATAGACAAGCCAAATATGATGGCGTTAAGATTTTTTTTCATAAATAGAATAGATATTAAACGATCGTTATTACTATGAACGATATATTATATACGAATATTTTATTGATTTAAGATTTTATTCATAAAATCATAAAGCAAATGCATTTGATTTTTCCCGGTTGCTTTGCCTAATCTTCCAATAAAATAAAGAGTACCCCAAGTAAGAACCATTAATAGTGCAATAAGTAATTGTATGGCGTAATCAGATTTTAAGGACCAATTGGTATAGGCCCAAATTCCGAAACCAATAAATAAGCAAGCCACAATAAAATGAAAAAACATAAACATGGTCCAAACTGTCGGATTAGGTCCAAATAAACCATGCAGTGTACTTGTGTTTTCATCGGTCTCATTAATTTCTAAATGCAACTGTGGTGACCAAAAATGCTGATCTTTTTTCGGAAATTTAATGAATACATGGTCGTCTACCCGACTAATTATAAATTCTGATTGCACTTTTTTTTGAGCTTCAAAATCCTGTAATACGGATTCGTTTTTTTGCTTTAATTCAATTTTAAATCTTGGACGTAAAACAATTTCGTTGGTTGTAGACATGTATATTCTTTTTATGGATATGAAAATACTATTTTTTCTTCAGAATGTAAACACTACCTTTGCAGCCGCTTACAGGATATGTAATGCAGATAAAATTTAACTTATGAGTAATATAGTAGCCATAGTAGGTCGTCCAAATGTTGGAAAGTCAACTTTCTTTAATAGATTAATACAACGAAGAGAAGCAATTGTCGATGCCGTTAGTGGTGTTACCAGAGACCGTCATTACGGGAAGAGTGATTGGAATGGAAAAGAATTTTCGCTAATTGATACTGGTGGCTATGTGCTTGGAAGTGACGATATTTTCGAAGCCGAAATAGATAAACAAGTAGAACTTGCTATTGATGAGGCAGATGCTATTATTTTTATGGTCGATGTTGAAACTGGAATTACTGGTATGGACGAAGATGTTGCAACGCTACTTAGAAAAGTAAATAAACCCGTTTTTCTTGCTGTAAATAAAGTAGATAATGGAAAACGTGCCGAAGATGCTGTTGAGTTTTATGCACTTGGTTTAGGAGATTATTATACTATAGCAAGTATCAATGGAAGTGGTACAGGTGAATTATTAGATGCTTTGGTTGAAGCGCTTCCAGAAAAGGAAGAAATTGAAGAAGATGAATTACCTCGCTTTGCTGTGGTAGGAAGACCTAATGCAGGAAAATCGTCTTTTATAAATGCACTAATTGGCGAAGAAAGATATATTGTTACAGATATTGCTGGTACTACACGCGATTCTATAGATACAAAATACAATCGTTTTGGATTCGAATTTAATCTTATTGATACAGCAGGTATTCGTCGAAAATCTAAAGTAAAAGAAGACCTTGAATTTTATTCTGTTATGCGAAGTGTACGAGCTATCGAACACAGCGATGTGTGTTTATTAGTTCTTGATGCTACTCGTGGATTTGATGGTCAGGTACAAAACATTTTTTGGCTAGCAGAACGCAATAGAAAAGGGATTGTGATTTTAGTCAATAAATGGGATTTGGTAGAAAAGGATAATAAAACAACCAATGATTTTGAAAAGGCTATCCGTAAACAAATCGAACCTTTTACAGATGTGCCAATTGTTTTTATTTCATCTTTATCAAAACAACGTATTTTTAAAGCCATTGAAACGGCGGTCGATGTTTATAAAAACCGAAGTAAAAAAATAAAAACCAGCAAGCTTAACGATGTTATGCTGCCAATAATAGAGAATTATCCTCCTCCAGCTTATAAGGCTAAGTATGTTAAAATAAAGTTTATTACACAGTTGCCAACACCACAACCACAATTTGCATTTTTCTGTAATTTACCACAGTATGTAAAAGAGCCTTATAAACGCTTTTTAGAAAATAAATTACGAGAGCATTTCGATTTTAACGGAGTTCCTGTAAGTGTTTATATGCGGAAGAAATAATAGGTTTATAGAATTGGTTATTGAATCGGAAAATGCAGTTTCAGTAATTGTCTTCATATTAATATAAGAATAATTACATTACTTCTATAATTTCAACTAGTTACCAACCACCAGAGGCTCCACCACCGCCAAAGCCGCCGCCGCCAAAGCCGCCGCCGAATCCTCCAGAGCTACCTCCGCCAGACCAGCCACCACCAAAACCACCTGAACTGCCAGAGCCACTACGGTAATTACCGCGTCCCATATTACTTAATATAATAGCATCCAGAATACTCATACCATTAGATTTTTTGCCACCATTTCTACCTCCACCTCTGCGGTTTTTGGAAATAGCAATTAAAAAAATAACGAATACTATAAATAAAAAGAAAAATATTCCAACTGGAAAATCACCAGAATTAGATTCTCTTGAGCTACGATATTCGCCAGTCATGACTTCAAAAATGGCATCAGCACCGCGGTTTAATCCACCGTAGTAATCACCTTGTTTAAAATAAGGAATAATGTCACGTTCGATAATGCGTTTAGACATGGCATCTGTTAATAAATGTTCGACACCATAACCAGTATTAATTGATATTCGACGATCGTCTCGAGCTAATAAAATAAAAATACCATTGTCTTCTTTTGCTTGACCAATTTCCCAGGTATATGCCCATTTTGTTCCTAAATAATTAATATTTTCTCCTTCAGTGCTAGAAATTATTGCAACTACTATTTGTGTAGAAGTAGTGTCTGAATATTTAATAAGCTTTTGTTCGAGATTATTTTTTTTTGATGGAGATAACAGATTTACATAGTCGTAAACACTTGTCTGAAATTTTGGTGTTTCGGGAATTTTATATTGTGCATAACTCGTTTGAATTGCTATAAAAAAAACAAAACCTAAAAACCATATATGTTTTAAAGCGCTCATCTACGATGTAGTGATTTCGTTTGGTAATTCGTTTTGGTCATTAGATTGTATAGGAAAGTGTTTTTTAAGTTGCTCACCAGCTTTTAGAATACCATTAACTAATCCTTGTTTAAAATTGCCGTCTTTAAAATGTTGTTCAATGGTGTTTTTTGTGCTATCCCAAAAGTTATAAGCAACAACATTATTTATGCCTTTATCGCCATAAACAACAAATTGCTTGTCATTTACAGCAACATAAATCAAAACTGCATTTTGGAGTTTGGTATTCTCCATTTTTAAATTATAGAAAACCTCTAAAGCACGTTTATTTATTTCACCTTTCGATGAGCTTTCTAAATGAACACGTATTTCGCCTGAAGTGTTTAGCTCTGCTTGACGTATGGTTTCGACAACCTCTTGTTCTTCAGTAGCAGATAAAAAATCCTCAATGTTTTTAGACATGATTATTAATTAAAATCGAAATCTACATCAGGTGCATTTTCGCTTCCAGCGTTTGACTTAAAATATGTCATTTCATCAAACCCCATTAAGGATGCTACAAATTTTCTTGGTAATTTTCTTACGTACTTGTTGTAAGGTTCGACAGCTTCATTAAAGCGATCTCTCGCCACATTTATTCTGTTTTCCGTGCCTTCTAATTGTGATTGTAATTCAAGAAAATTCTGATTGGCTTTCAATTCTGGGTAGCGCTCAACAGACACTAGTAATTTAGATAAAGCGCCACTTAAACCACTTTGAGCTTCTTGAAAAGCTGCCATGTTTTCTGGAGTTATATTACTTGCATCTATTGTTGTAGAAGTTGCTTTTGCTCTTGCCTCAATAACTTCTCTTAAGGTTGTACGTTCAAAATCTGCTGCCCCTTGAACAGTTTTTACTAAACTCCCAATAAGGTCGTTCCTGCGCTGATAAGAACTCTCTACATCGCCCTAAGCATTTTTAGTTGATTCTTCTAAATCTACAGCGGTATTATTGACTCCAATTGCCCAAAATGCAATAGCAACAATAAGAATAACAGGTATGATCCACTTTTTCATAATATGTGTGTTTAGTGTTAAAGAATGCGTATTCCTATTTTATAAGTATTACAATTAAGTGGAACGTTACATTTCTGATTTAATTTTTATTAATTGCGTTTTAATACCTTCTAATTTACTAATTATTTCGTACTTGGAAAGTGTTTGTTTTTTGCCTTCTTTTAGATGTGTTTTTGCACCTTCGAGTGTGAAGCCGCGTTCTTTAACAAGGTGATAAATAAATTGTAGATTTTTAATGTCTTCCGGCGTGAATTTTCTGTTGCCTTTGGCATTTTTTTTTGGTTTGATAACATCAAACTCTTTTTCCCAAAAACGAATTAAAGACGTATTTACATTAAAAGCTTTGGCGACTTCGCCAATACCATAATATCGTTTTTCAGGTAATTCTATATACATTAATCTAGAGATTGGTTTTCCATTGATGCTTTTTCTAATAGCTCATTAAACTCTTCTGCAGTTAAACTACCGTAATAAAAATTTATTGGGTTTATACGTTGTTCATCTTTAAATATTTCGTAATGTAAATGTGGTGCTTCAGAGCGNCCAGTGCTTCCTACAAAACCTATTAAATCACCGCGTTTTACTTTCTGATTTTTTTTAACATTGTATTTGTATAGATGGGCNTACAAACTCATATAACCATAATCATGGTCTATGCGTATATGTTTTCCATAACCTGTTGATCCTGCATCAGCACGCTTTACAACACCATCACCAGTTGCATAAATAGGAGTGCCTCGAGGCGAAGTAAAATCCATTCCCCAATGCATTTTTCTTGCTTTTGTAAAAGGGTCAGAACGCATACCATAACCAGAAGCCATACGTGTTAGATCTTTATTTCTTACAGGCTGAATGGCAGGTATTGCCGCAAGAAATTTTTCTTTTTCTTCAGCAAGAACAGCAATTTCATCTAGCGATTTAGATTGTACTACTATTTGCTTTTGAAGAATATTTATGCGTTTATTACTTTCTATAATAAGTTTTGAATTATCAAAACCTTCAAGATTTTTGTATCGATTAATACCACCAAATCCAGCTTTGCGCTGTTCTTCTGGTATTGGGTTCGCTTCAAAATACAAACGATAAATATTATTGTCTCTATCTTCTACACTAGCTAAAACAGATGCAACTTCATTCATTTTTTTATCCAGAAGATCAAACTGGAATTGCATATTTGCAAGTTCTCTTTTAAGTGCTTTTTCTTTTGGCGATTCTACAAATTGACTTGCTATAAATACAAACATAAATCCGAATAAAGCAGAAGACAATAAAAACCCAAGAACATACTTAAAAGTAGTTCTTTTTTTACGTAGAATCTTTCTGTAAGAAAGTGTTTCAGAATCGTAATAATATTTTACCTTACTCATTTCTTTATTTATACTATTTTTGCTAATAATTAGCATAACGTTCAAATATAAAAATTGTTTCGCAATTAATATAATTTTAACTGAAACAAGATTAGCAATTAAAGTACATGAAGTCTCAAGATATTCGCTCTAAATTTTTAAATTTTTTTAAAGAAAGGAAACATAGCATTGTATCATCTGCCCCAATGGTGTTAAAAGATGATCCAACATTAATGTTTGTCAATTCAGGGATGGCGCCTTTTAAAGAGTATTTTTTAGGAAATACCTCGCCAAAAAACAATCGGATTTCGGATACTCAAAAGTGTTTACGTGTTTCTGGAAAGCATAACGATTTAGAAGAAGTTGGTTATGACACCTACCATCATACCCTTTTTGAAATGCTTGGAAATTGGAGTTTTGGCGATTATTTTAAAGAAGAAGCTATTGCTTGGGCATGGGAACTGCTGACCGAAGTTTTCAAAATCGATAAAGATATTCTTTATGTAACTATTTTTGAAGGAGATAAAGAAGATAATACGCCAATGGATCAAGAGGCTTATGATTTTTGGAAATTGCATATTTCTGAAGATCGAATCCTTATGGGAAATAAAAAAGATAACTTCTGGGAAATGGGCGAACAAGGTCCTTGTGGCCCTTGTAGCGAAATACATGTCGATATTCGTTCTGCAGAAGAGAAAGCAAAAGTAGATGGTAAATCTTTGGTAAATTTAGATCATCCACAAGTAGTAGAAATATGGAATCTAGTTTTCATGCAATACAACCGAAAAGCTAATGGTTCGCTTGAAAATTTGCCAAATAAGCATATTGATACAGGCATGGGATTTGAGCGTTTGTGTATGGTTTTGCAAGGTGTACAGTCTAATTACGATACTGATGTCTTTACGCCAATTATAAGAGAGATTGAAACCATTACCAACAAACATTATGGAAAAGATGAAAAAACAGACATAGCCATTCGTGTTATTTCAGACCATGTTCGTGCTGTAGCATTTTCAATAGCCGATGGACAATTACCAAGTAATACAGGTGCAGGTTATGTAATTCGTCGAATTTTGAGACGTGCTATACGTTATAGCTTTACTTTTTTAAATCAAAAGGAACCGTTTATTTTTAGATTGGTTGATATTTTGAGTAAAAAAATGGGAAATGCTTTTCCTGAATTAATAGAACAAAGGCAATTAATTGAAAATGTAATTAAAGAAGAAGAACATTCGTTTCTTAAAACATTAGATCAAGGACTGCTATTATTAGATCGTATTGTAGATAATTCAGAGTTTAAAGAGATTTCTGGTTCAAAAGTATTCGAATTGAAAGATACTTATGGATTTCCAGAAGATTTAACGGAGTTAATTCTTCGTGAAAAAGGATTTACTTATAATTTTGAAGAGTTTAAACTTAAACTTAAAGAACAGCAAGCAAGAGGTAAAAAGGCTTCTGAATTGAAATCGGATGATTGGACCATTTTAATTAATGACGAAGTTGAAGAATTTATTGGTTATGATACACTTGAAGCTACTGTAAAATTAACACGCTATCGAAAAGTTAGTTCTAAAAAAGATGGCGAAATGTATCAGTTGGTATTTAATCTGACCCCATTTTATCCAGAAGGTGGAGGACAGGTAGGAGATAAGGGCTATCTAGAATTACCTAATGGTGATGTGATTTATATTATAGACACTAAAAAAGAAAACAATGTTATTATTCATTTTGCAAAAAGTATTCCAAAGCATTTAGATGGAACGTTTAAAGCCACTGTAGATGCGAAACAACGTTTTAGAACAGAGTGTAACCATACAGCTACGCATTTGTTGCACCAAGCTTTAAGAGAAGTTTTAGGCGATCATGTTGAGCAAAAAGGATCTGCAGTGCATTCTAAGAATTTTCGTTTCGATTTTTCTCATTTTTCAAAATTAACCGCAGAAGAAATACGCGATGTAGAGATTTTTGTCAATGCCCGTATTACTGGAAAATTACCACTTCAAGAAAAAAGAAGCATTCCAATGGAAGAAGCTTTAGACGAAGGAGCTATGGCACTTTTTGGCGAAAAATATGGAGATACTGTCCGTATGGTTCGTTTTGGTCAATCTGTTGAGTTATGTGGTGGAACACATGTAAAGAATACAGGAGATATTTGGTTTTTTAAAATTGTATCAGAAGGAGCTGTTGCAGCAGGGATTCGTCGTATTGAAGCCATTACTAACGATGCTTTAAAAGGTTATTTTGTAGATATAAATAAGACTTACAATGAGATGAAATCTCTGTTAAATAATAACGAACCCGTTAAGGCATTACAAAATTTACAAGACGAAAATCTAGACCTTAAAAAGCAAGTTGAGGCTTTACTAAAAGATAAAGCAAAAAACATAAAAGGAGAACTTAAAAATGAATTAACCGAAGTTAATGGTATAAAATTTTTAGCAAAACAATTAGATTTAGAGGCTTCTGGAATAAAAGATGTAAGCTTTGAATTGGGAAGTCAGCATAAAAATTTATTTTTAGTTTTTGCAACAGAGCAAAACGGAAAAGCATTATTATCATGCTATATTTCTAAAGAATTGGTTGCTGATAAAGATTTAAATGCTGGAACTGTAGTACGTGAACTTGGTAAGTATATTCATGGCGGCGGCGGTGGACAACCGTTTTTTGCAACAGCAGGAGGGAAACATCCTGACGGAATAAAGAAGGCTTTAGAGAAGGCGAAAGATTATATTCTTTAGTTTGTGAAACTACAAACCCAAATACCACTTCAAAAACAAAAGAATAATCTAATAGATTATAAATCTAATATTTTATTATTGGGTTCTTGTTTTGTTGAAAATATTGGTAGTAAATTAGAATATTACAAATTTAAAAACCTTCAAAACCCGTTTGGAATATTATTTCATCCATTAGCAATTGAGCGCTTAATTGCTAATACTATCAATAATAAGTTTTACATAGAAGACGATGTCTTTTTTCAGAATGATCAATGGCATTGTTTTGATGCGCACTCTAAATTAAGTAATTCTTCAAAAGAAGCATTATTAAATGATTTGAATAGTAATATCAAATCAACAAACAAACAAATTAGCGAATCAACACATGTTATTATTACATTAGGAACTTCCTGGTTTTACAGACATATTGAAACTGATAGTCTAGTTGCAAATTGTCATAAAGTTCCGCAGAAGCAATTTTTAAAAGAATTGTTGCCAATAGATGTAATTTCACAATCGTTAGATACTATTGTAGGTTTAATTAAAAGTGTGAACTTAGAGGCTACCATTATTTTTACAGTGTCTCCTGTACGTCATATTAAAGATGGTTTTGTGGAGAATACACAAAGTAAGGCGCATCTAATATCTGCTATTCACCAAGTTATTGAACCGAGAAATCAATTGTATTATTTTCCTTCGTATGAAATTGTGTTAGACGAACTCCGTGATTATCGATTTTATAAAGAAGATATGCTTCATCTAAATACAACTGCTATAAATTATGTTTGGGAAAAGTTTCAACAGACTTGGATTAATGAATCGGCAACCAAAACAATGAGTAATGTCGAGACCGTTCAGAAAGGATTTCAGCATAAGCCATTCGACCAAAATTCTAAAGCATATCAGCAATTTCTTCAATCATTGGAAGATAAAAAACAAGTACTAAAACTTCACTTTCCACATATCGTATTTTAATATACGTAATTCTTCGTATTGTTTCGTTTACTATAATCCTTCACTTTTGTTAGTGTAAATTCTAAATATTCAACAATGAAAGATTTAAAACAATTAGTTATGCTATTAGCAGTTGTACTATTAGCTAATACAGGAAATGCCCAGAAAGCAACACCAGATTATCAATACGGTTTCGATGGTCAAGTAAAATGGATGATGCTTCATGAGTCAGGAACTCTAATAGCATCAACTGGAGAAGCTTTAGTTGGCATTAGACCACACAATGGTGAGGTTTCTTTTAAGATAAATCGTCTTAAAAAAGTTAAAGAAGAAAATTTAGAATTAGTGCCAGGCACACCATATTTAATCATTAAACCTAAAGGAATGCTTAATCAAGGGCATGTTTCAGTTGTTGATGTTGTAAAAGGTGCAATGGTATTTGATTCTAAAGCATCAGATTGGCAAGGAGGCGTTAATAGTCGTCATGTACTTCAGCCAGAAATGATGCTTGTCGTAAATGGAATGCATAGAGAAGAAGGTCTTGGACAATACAAGCAAGGTGTTGGGTTATATGATTTAAAGACCGGTGAATTGGTTCGAATTTTTGAACGTAAAGCTTCAAATCCAATGATTGGAAGACCTGATATTTTGGGTGATGAAATTATTATTCCAGGAGCGAAAAACATACAAAGTTATTCTATAAATACAGGAACTATTAATTGGAATGCAGATATAAAAACAGCAACAGGAATTGTGACTTTTGAAGAAACAAAAGAATTGTATGCTTATAGAAGTAAAGGCGACAATACAGTAGTTTATAAACTGAATTCAAGTACTGGTCAAATTTTATGGCCAGAAGGAAATAAAATAAAAGGTGTAATTGCCCGCTATGAATTTACACCAAAAGGTTTGGCTATTGTAACCAATATATTAAGTACAGGTAAAAAAGGACTTGTCGGAAAAATCGGTAATGCTACTAAAGGTTCAGGGACATCAAAAGTATATCTATTAGATTTAGAGACAGGTGTAGATCTTTGGGCTAAATCACCAAAAACTAAAGGAATTATTAGCCATTTTTATATAGAAGAAGACGGAATTATTTTTGGAGTTTCAGCGGGAGGAATTAATAAAATAGCTTTTGATGGTACACCTCGTTGGAAAAAACCATTAAAAACAGGACCCGAAATTCAAATCATGGCACGTGGTGAAAAAGGTTTGCTCTATATCTCTGAAACAGATACAGATATAATTGATTTTGAAACAGGCGAATCTGTATTTGGGAAAACAATAAAGTACAACCGATCTAAAGCGGTTAGCTCTGTGTATGACAAAGTAAGAGATCGATTTTTAATTTCTTGTAAAGACGGTATTTATGAAGTAAATAATAATACGGGAGATTATAATTTAATTACTAGCGAATTAAGTTTTGACGGGAAAGAATACCCAACGGATATCGAAATTAGAGAACATGGTATTTTGGCCACTTCAGATCAAAATTTAATGTTATTAGGTTTTCAAGGAGAAGAAGAATGGCATACATACCATAGAGCACCTGGTAAAAGTGCTGCGGGCTCCATCTTAATGGGCGCAATAACATTAGCCAGTGCAACAGTAGCTGTGTCTGAAAGTGCTACAGCAGGAGCAATGAAAGGTGCTGGTGTACCAAGCTATAATAGTACTGTGCAGCAACACGAAACCAATGCTGATAATGCTGCAGATATCGCAGACGTCGCTTTTAAAGAAATGATGAAACGCTTTAAAGCAACAAAAGCCACAGAAAACGCTTCGTTTATTTTAACAAAGGTAGAAGGCGGGATTAGTTTGGTAAAAGTTGATAAAGATTCTGGTGACACATTAGATACTATTTTAATTAAAGATAAAGACCCAATGTATGAGGTTGATGATATTGAGGGTATTTTATACTTTAAAGCACAGGGAAATAAAATTAACGCGTATAAACTTATTATGTAAAACCTTGTTTTACGTTGGGTTATTGATTCTGAACAATAAAATCCTTTTTTTTTTTGCGCTTAATCTTTTTTAAATGGCGTTTATCGAAAATTTAGTTAAAGAACCAAAAATAGTTATAAGTTTAAGATGCTATTAATCAATATATACCATAAACATCAACTTTTAAAATCATGTAAAAATGATTTTTGGTTGGTGTTTTTTTTGTTTGCTATTTTGGTCCTGATACAAATTTAAATTCTACTAACTATGGATTTTAATTTACTATTTACCATAATCATTTATCTTCTTATTTTAATTTTCACTTGTTTTATAGTAAAAGTTTATACAGACTTTATTACTATTTCTAAAAAGGCAAAACAAGAGTATGATATTTTGCAGGGAGATCTTATTGTTGAAGAAAAAAAACATAAGATATACTCACAAAATATTATTTTGATTGATAATTTAAATGAATCGCTTTTTAATCGCATTATTGAAATTGCAAAACGACTTATTTTTATTCAAAAATTTCTTTTGTAAGAAACAATATAATTAAAATGTAGTATATTAAATGCGCTATAAAACCCACTTGTCTTTCATGAAAATATTATTGTCTGCTTTTCTTTTTATAATTTTTTATAATCATTCCTTTTCTCAAGAAAACACGAAAATTATTGATAGTTTAAAACACGTAATTTCAACTAAACCATCAGATTCAATAAAAATAAAATTATATAGCGATTTATGTTGGTATTATGGGAGAGTCTCAAACGATTCGGCATTTTATTATGGAAATTTAGCATTAAAGTTATCTAAAAAAACAAAGAATGAAGTTGGAGAAGCACAAGCTTATAATGATATCGGGATTTTACACTATAGGATAGGAAATTTTAGTGAATCGAATACTTTATATCATAAATCATTAAAAATAAGGAAACGGTTAAATGATTCTCTTGGTTTGGCTAGTTTATACAATAAGCTAGGTATCTCATATCAAAAAACTTTTGAAATGGATTCAGCCATTTTTTATGGAACAAAAGCACTAGAAATTTATAGTGATCAAGGAAACATAGCTAACGTCGCTTTAATTAAAAATAACATAGCTAATATTTATAATGATTTAAAGCAATATCAAAAAGCCTTAGAAACCCATCTCGAAGTTGAGAAAATTCGATTTCGAACTAACGATTTAAAGCAGTTAACGTATTCTTACAATAATATAGGTAATACATATTTATACTTAAAAGATACTATTGAAAGTATTAATTATTATAAAAAAGGAATTGAAATAGCCGAAGAAAATAATTTCGAATCCGAACTAGCGACACTTTATAATAATTACGGAACCATCTTAATTAGTGAATATAAAACGAAGGAAGCCATAAATGTTTTAAACAAAGCATTAACACTTAGGGAAAAATTAAACGATAGGTATGGTATTGTAAGTACAGCAATTAATATTGGTCGATTGAATTTAATTGAAGGCGATTTAATTAAAGCGAGTAATAACTTTCACCTTGCACTTAATAATGCAATAAAAACAAGTGCTAAAGAACAAGAAATGCTAGCATATTCTTCATTAATTGATTATAATATTCATTTAAAAAACGTCGATAGTATTAGCTATTATAGTGATCTGTATAACAAAATAAAAGATACTATCTATAGCACTAGGATAACTAAAGAAGTGGCAGATGTTCAAGAGAAGTATAACACTGCACAACGCCAAAAAGAAATTCTAGCACAACGAGCAGATTTGGCTGAGAAGGAATTGAACTTAAATAAGAAAAACACACAACTTATAGGTTTAAGTATATTGGCTGTTATTTTAGCAATTCTTGGTTATTTGTTATATAATCAGCAAAAATTAAAAAACAAGCAGCTTAAGAAAGAAAATGAGTTAAAGCAAGCATTAGTAAAAATTGAAACCCAAAATAGACTACAGGATCAGCGCTTAAGAATTTCACGTGATTTGCACGACAATATAGGAGCCCAATTAACCTTTATTATTTCGTCAATAGAAAATTTACAATACGGTTTTAAAATTAAAAATGAAAAACTCACAAGTAAATTAGGAAGTATAAGTGCATTCACAAAAGAGACTATTTATGAACTGCGTGACACAATTTGGGCAATGAATAAAAGTCAAATTACTTTTGAAGACCTACAAACACGTATTTCAAATTTTATTGATAAAGCAGATTTATCATCTCGTAACACGACCTTTTCATTTCATGTTGCAGACGATATAAAACGCAACAAAGTTTTTACTTCCGTACAAGGTATGAATATTTACAGAATCATTCAAGAAGCAGTAAACAATGCAATAAAATATGCCGAAGCCAAAGCTATTAATGTTACCATTTCGGAAGAAAACAATGGCTTATCTATCGCAATAAAAGATAATGGAAAAGGTTTTGATATCAATAAACTCGATCATGGTAACGGACTTAATAATATTAAAAAACGCGCACAAGATTTAGGTGCAAATGTGTCTATTAATTCTGAAATTGATAAAGGCACGTTAATGATTCTAAATGTTTAACTCTTATGTTTTAAAATTATAAATGAAAATAAAAATAGCCATAGTAGACGATAATTCTTTTTTAATTAATGCGGTAAAAGAAAAGCTTTCTTTTTTTACCGATTTAAAGTGTAAATTTTTTGCCATTAATGGTTCTGAATTACTTAATAAGCTTGAAGGAAACCACAATATTGATATCATATTAATGGATATCGAAATGCCAGTGATGAATGGTATACAAGCTACAGAAATAGTGAAGCAAAAATACCCGCAAATTAAAGTGATCATGTTGACTGTTTTCGATAATGATGAAAATATTTTTAATGCTATAAAAGCGGGAGCAGATGGTTATTTATTAAAAGAAGTGAATGCAAAAGATTTACACGATGGCATTATAGAAACCTTAAATGGTGGTGCAGCAATGAATCCTTCAATCGCTTTAAAAACTTTAAAACTATTAAGAAACCCAATAGATATTGAAAACCGACAAGAACAAGAAAATGTTAAATTAACTAAAAGAGAAACCGAAGTTCTTGAGCAGTTAAGTAAAGGGCTAAGTTATAACTTAATTGCCGAAAACTTAATACTTTCTACAGGGACAGTTAGAAAACATATTGAGAATATCTACAAAAAACTTCAAGTGCATAATAAACTAGAAGCTGTACAAAAAGCACAGAAGAACAATCTAATATAACATCGTATAATAAATCTAGAGCACAGTCTTTTTTTTGTATTTTAGAGCATGCGAAAAATTTTATTTGGTGTTATTATTACATTAATTGTTCTTTTTACTTTCGAGTATTGTGGTGATAAGAAAGAGGATAAATTGGTGCTTCAGGAAAGTTCTACTTTAATTCAACAACAAATTAATAATGTAGGAAAGTTAGTCGTTACAGAAGGTCATTTTAGTGAAGTCTTTACATATAAAAACTCAAAAGAAATTTTTGGAGAATATTTTACGTCAGATAAAAAGGCTCTGGTTGTTGTTAATGCAGAAGTTTCTATAGCTTATGACTTAAGTAAAATTGAATTTGAAATTGACCAAGAAAATAAAACACTTCAAATAATAAGTATTCCGGAAGAAGAAATTAAAATTAATCCCGATTTTGAATATTACGACGTACAAGCAGATTATTTAAATCCGTTTGAAGCCAAAGATTATAATAGTATTAAGGAAAAAGTGAAAAAAGCCCTATCAAAAAAAATTGAAACTTCCGATTTAAGACATAATGCAAAAAATCGATTAGTTAGCGAATTGTCTAAATTCTATATTCTCACTAACTCTTTAGATTGGACATTGCAGTATAACGATACGTCAATATCAAACCTAGACCAATTAAATACAATAAAGTTATAAGGTGCTTTGTAAGCTTTTCCAACCACCACCATTTATGGCTTCAATACCATTATCATTTAAAATACTAGCTGCTTTGCCTGAACGCATACCACTTACGCAGCATGTAATAATTGGCTTATTAAGCTTTTTTATTTCTGATATCTTGTCGTTAATAACTTGTAAAGGAATGTTTTTTGAGCCAGGAATAGCTCCTTGCCCAAATTCGGATGTTGTTCTTACATCAATTATAACCGCATCTCTAGATTGAAAGTCTTTCACTTTATTCGTTTTATTTCCAGTTAAAAAATCAAATAGTCCCATAGTGTTTAATAATTTTATGCAAATTACTTTATTTTATTTTGAAATGAATGTAACAAGAGTTACAAGATGATTTTTTCTGTATCTTCATACTTTAATTCAGTTCAGGTTTATGGATAAAAAAACATTACTTCAAGTACACGAAAAAATAAAACCTTATATTCATAAAACTCCCATACTTACATCACAACTTATTAATGGGATGGTTGGTGCAAACGTGTATTTTAAGTGTGAGAATTTTCAGAAAATGGGTGCGTTTAAAATGCGAGGTGCAACCAATGCAATTTTAAGTTTATCATCAGAACAAAGAAAAAAAGGTGTCGTAACACATTCGTCCGGCAACTTTGCCCAAGCCATAGCATTAGCGACAAAACAGGTTGCTGTAAAAAACTATATTGTGATGCCAGAAAATGCACCACAATCAAAAAAGGATGCTGTAAAAACGTATAAAGGGAATATCATAGAATGCGAGTCTACTGCTATTGCTCGTGAAGAAATGGCAGAGAAAATTCGAATAGAAAAAGAGGCAACATTTGTACATCCATCTAACGATTTAGAGGTTATCTATGGTCAAGGCACCGCAGCAATAGAATTACTGGAAGAACAACCAGAACTCGATTATATATTTGTTCCTGTTGGAGGTGGCGGTTTAATAGCCGGAACTTGTTTAGCAGCAAAATATTTTTCAAAAGCTTGTAAAGTTATTGGAGGAGAACCTATGACTGCAGATGATGCCTTTCGTTCACTCCAATCTGGAAAAATTGAATACCACGATAAAGCAGATACAATAGCAGATGGTCTACGTACATTTCTTGGAGATAAAAATTTTCCAATTATAAAAGAGCATGTTCAGCGTATTATTAGAGTTGAAGAAAATGATATAGTAAATGCTATGAAGCTTATTTGGGAACGCATGAAAATTATTATCGAGCCATCAAGTGCAGTCGCATTTGCTGCATTGTTGAAAGAGAAAGACACGTATAAAAACAAAAAGGTTGGTATTATTATTTCTGGAGGCAACGTAGATTTAGTAAATTTACCTTTTTCAAAAGATTAATATTAGATAATCAAAAACATGAAAGACCCATACGTTACATTAGATATAGAAAATCAAGTCGGGTATATTGAGTTTTTTCATCCATCTCATAATGCATTACCATCAAAGTTATTACAAGAATTGGTAAGGACCATTAAAGATGCAGGAGCAAATGATGCAATTAAAGTTATTGTACTTAAAAGTGGTGGCGATAGAACATTTTGTGCTGGTGCAAGTTTTCAAGAATTAATAAATGTTAATGATGAAGCTTCTGGAAAAACATTCTTTTCTGGATTTTCAGACTTGATTAATACCATGCGAGAATGTCCTAAATTTATTATTGGAAGAATTCAAGGAAAAGCTGTTGGAGGAGGCGTTGGTTTAGTGGCGGTTACCGATTACTGTTTCGCAACCAAATTTGCTTCGGTTAAGTTAAGTGAATTGAGTTTAGGTTTTGGACCTTTTGTTATCGAGCCTGCTTTAAAACGTAAATTAGGGTTGAGTAAGATGTCTCAATTAATGATGGATGCGAATAATTTTTATTCAGCCGAATGGGCAAAAGAAAATGGATTATTTGTTGATATTTTTGAAACCTCTGATGCTTTAGATAGTGCCGTAAAAACGTTCGCCGAGAATATGTCTCAATATAGTCCTGAAGCTATGAAACAATTGAAATCGGTACTATGGGAAGGTACAGAACATTGGGGTAAACTTCTTGATGAACGCGCTGCAATAAGCGGGAAATTGGTTTTAAGTAAATTTACTAAAGAAACACTTAAGCGATTCAAATAATATCCTCAACTTTGTAGTCTCAAAACGTCAGAGATGAAACATATAATCGCAATCAATAAAATAGAAAAATCTAAAATTGATACTTTAGATTTTAATAATATACCTTTAGGAAGAACCTTTACAGATCACATGTTTATTTGTGATTATGATAATGGTGAATGGATTAACCCTAGGATTGAACCTTTGCAATCTATTCCTACACATCCTGCAGCCATGGCATTACACTATGGCCAAGCAATTTTCGAGGGTATGAAAGCAACGGTCGATACAAATGGTACACCAATGCTTTTTAGACCAGAAAAGAATGCAGAGCGATTAAATTTTAGTGCATCTCGAATGGGAATGCCAGATTTCCCTGAAGATTTATTTGTAGAAGGGTTAAAACAATTGGTCGCTTTAGATAGTAGTTGGATTCCACCACAAGAAGGTAGTGCATTATATTTACGTCCTTTCATGTATGCAGACGAGGCCTTTATTGGTATGCGAGCTGCAACGCAGTATAAGTTTATAATTATGGCATCGCCTTCACAGCCATTATTTTTTAAACCTGTAAGTCTTTATGCTGAAACAAAGTTTATTCGAGCTGCTCATGGTGGGACAGGTGAGGCAAAAGCGGCTGGTAATTATGCAGCAGCAGTACAACCAACCGAATTGGCAAAGCAAAAAGGTTATGACCAAGTTTTGTGGTTAGATGCTCGCGATTTTAATTATATTCAGGAAGTTGGTACCATGAATATTTTCTTTAAAATTAATGGAGAATTTATTACCCCAAGCCTTGATGGTTGCATTTTAGCAGGAATTACAAGAATGAGCGTCATCGAATTTTTAAGACATAGAGGTTATAAAGTAACCGAACGACCAATCCATATCGAAGAAATTATTGAAGCTTCAAATAACGGAAGTCTTGAAGAAGCATTTGGAACAGGGACAGCGGTTGGTATTACTATGATAGAAGAAATTGGTTATAAAGATTCTACGATTAAAGTTTCGGATACATTTCCAGTAGCACAGATGCTTTTAGATACATTAAATGGTGTTCGTTCTGGGTTATTAGAAGACGAGTTAAACTGGATGCTTAATATTGAAAATATTTAGTCAACAAGACTTTTTTCAACAATAGAAATTCCATTATCAATTAATTTCCCATATTCCGGCTTATTTAATTTGATGTTGTCTAAATGTTTTGAAATCTTATCACAAAGGGCTATTTCATTTCCTTTAAAAGCCAATTCATATAATTCTATTGGTAATAGCCAGTCTTCTGAAAAATGCTCTACAAGCTGTTCAAGAATTTTAGTTCTTGAAACCGAACGATTTTTATGGTCTCTAAAATCTCGAACTTGTTGGTATAAAGATTCAAGTTGGATACGTTCTTCCGATTTTTTAATATGAATAGTTTTGCTACTTGGTTTATGTGTCACCAAATTAAAACTGTTTAAATCGGCTGGTCCAGAGAAAGCCGAAACGATCTCTTTGCCAACAGCCATATCATAAATTCCCCATTCTGGTTTAAAAAGAATAGTTTCGTTATGACTAACTGTACAATTTTTAAAACTGATTAAGATTATTTTACCTTGAAGATTGCGTTTTCCTGTAATGATGTCGCCTCTTACTTTTACGTTGCCTTCAAATTCCAATTCCACAGTTTCACCTTCATAAATATCGTAGGCTCTTAAGTCACGAGGGCTCATATCTTCAATCGCGAGATTAATCCCTTTTAGTTTGCCAGAAGTAGTTCCATAACCATGTTGATGATAATGTGTGCCATGACCAATGAGTTCTTTTCCTCTATAAGCTAATGCTGTTTTTCCGGTTGTTTGAATGTAAATAACATCGTTATTATTTTCAATAACATTCGAGAAATTCCCGGAAACTTGCAAACCAGTACTAAATTCAATAGTTCCTAATGCGCTAGATTCAATAAGTTTTTTAATACCTTCTAGACCACCAGTTCTTAATGCCATAGTATTTGCAAACGCTTCTAATACCAAACTTAAATGTGCAAAATCTGGTGTTACGAATAGTTGTGGTTGAGGTTTTGTAATATCAAATTCTTTGTATGTGGCTTCGATTGTATATGGTAATTTTTTAACATTATCCGTCATACACCAAGCACTTTCTCCAATAGATGATAATAACCCAGCACCATAAATTTTCGGATTATCTAAAGTTCCTATCAATCCGTATTCTACAGTCCACCAATGCAAATTACGTATAAGAGCCATTTCACTTGGTTCACCCATATTTTCTTGTAAGGCTACAACTTTTTTTTCGGCAGCATCAATGTCTTCTTGACTAGTATTAGGCGCTTCCTTTATAATAGAAAGGTATCTAACGGCTTCATATAATTCGTAATCTTTAGCAGATGATATCGCTTTACATCCAATTTCTCCAAAACGCCTTAAATATTCGGCATATTCAGGATTTGCGATAATTGGTGCATGTCCAGCGCCTTCATGAATAATATCAGGAGCTGGCGTGTATTCGATATGATTTAATTGACGAATATCACTTGCAATTACTAGTATGTTATACGCCTGAAATTCCATAAAAGCATTTGGCGGTATAAAACCATCTACAGCGACAGCAGCCCAACCTATTTCCTTTAATATGCGGTTCATGCCATACATGTTTGGAATATTATCTACAGAAATTCCAGTCGATTTTAAACCATTGACATAAGAGTCATGGGCTACAGAACTTAAATAGTCTACATTTTTACGCATGACATAACGCCAAACCGCTTGATCTATAGCTGAATAATCCTCATAATTTTGAGGCTTAATAAACTGACGTAAATGTTTAGGTAAACGTTCTAAAATCTCGTTAGATTCAATAGTATTTGGATGCATTTTATGGGTGCTTTAGGTATATGTAAAAATACGAAATTTAGAAGTTTGTACTATTTGTTTAACCAATTATTATAACATGATTCTAGAAACTCTAATCCCTTTTCTTGATACTCATTTGTAAATACCGTGAAATGGTCTCCATCATAATATTCAAACTCCATATTAGCATTTAGTTTTTTCATTTCATCATCTAGTAAGTGTACTGCTTTGTTTAAATAAAAATTATCGTGTTCACCAACAGAAATTCTAATCTTACCTTCGATACTGTTTTTATAAGCGTTCCAATTATTTCTTAATAACAATGAGATATCGTACCGCTTAAAATATTTAATAGCATCTTTGTTAATGTTTCCGTTTATAGGGTTCACTAACCTAATTTTATTTCCTTCTTTGTCGATACTGCTAAAAACGGCATCAAAAGAATGCATCTGTTCTCCTCGATATACAACGTGCTCTGTTTGATATAAATCTTTTGTAAATGCTACCGGGAATCTTCCAGCAATGGTTATGTCTGCATTGTAATTACCTTGCTCATCATAATACATATTATTAATTTCATAAATATTTTTATTTTGATAATTTCTAAAATCTACTTGATCTGGAGCACTTGACCAAGCGCCAACAAAAGTTTTAGGGTAATTAATTTGTAACCATAATACTGTCCAGCCACCACTACTATGTCCAAACAACAAATTTGCTCTGTTTGTTCTGTAGGTTTTTTCTAAAGCAGGAATAAACTCATTAACCAATGCATCACCCCAAGGGCCATTTATGTCACTATTTGCATATGTAGAATGCCCTTCGGGACAATTACCATCTAAATACACAACGATTACAGGTTTATCTCCTAAATTGGTGAATTTGTATTTTCCTTTTCCTGCATGTAATTTATAATTTGCACCATAACCAAAAACTGAAAATATTACAGGGTATTCTGTTGTTTCACTTTCAAAATAATCTTTTGGAAGACTTATAGCACCTGCTATAAAGATATCTTTTCCATGGAAATCACTTAATAATTTAGATTTGATTTTTAATTCTTTTAATAATGTAGTTTCTTGAAAATCAATATCACCTATTAATTGATTACAGTTAATTTTAAATGTACTGTTAAAATCTTTGGTTATGCTTATTTTTGTTGGTTTTGAATAAATATTCCCAGGACTTGAACCAATATGTTGACCTCCTAAGTTTTGGTCTATAACGGCTTGTACATAATAGTCTCCTCTTTCAATATTTGATAATTCTACAGGATAGGAGATGGCGCTATCATCAAATACAATAGTTTCATTAGGTTTTAAATTTGTTACAGAAACACGATAAATTGGTGTGGATTCTAGACCTACAAAAACATCTTTAGGTGTTTTATTTGTTTTAGAAAGGTATAAAAGAACTTGACCTGAAAATGAATTGTCAATTAAACCTATATCATAACTTACCTCAAATTTTTGAGCGTTTATAAGGTTACTTATTACAAAAAACAATAATAAATATAAATATGATTTTCTCATTTGGCAGTTTTAATAATGAACATCTAAATTACTTAAAAAAGGCACATAAAAAAAGCGACTCGTAAAAGTCGCTTTTTGAAATTTTATTGTTCTATTCCAGGCGGATATTTTTCCATGATTTTGAAAACAAATTCTTTGATGCGTTCTTCTTTCTTATCCATGCTTTGTGATAAGTAGCCAGTACCCATGCCTTGCCAAACTAATTCTTTTTTATTGGCATCTATTAAATCTACATACAAAGTACCTTCTGTAGATGTTGAAACATAACTTTGATTACCGTAATACCATGGACTCCAACCCCAACCATAACCGTATCCACCATAACCATAGCCGCCATAGCCACCATTATAAACATTAACTTCCTGTCGAGATTTTGTGAATAGACTTACTAGTAAATCTGGTTTTTCAGATTTTGTGTATCCTTTTGCAAGTAGTTCAGCTTCAATTGAACGTAGCAACCTGCGTTTATCTAAATCGCTAATTTCTGCTTTATCAATACCTGTTTTGTAAAATGCAAATGTTTTGTATTCGCTAAAATTTACATCTTTGTCATAGTCTGCAGCAACTTTTACAGAGCTGCATGATGTTATTACTAATAATAACACTAAAATTGGCAATGCTTTTAATAATCTTTTCATAGTAATTTTTTTAATTGTGGTTATGACGAATTTAAATCTTTTTCAATGCTTTAAATAGCCTCAATAATCATACCAATCTACGAGTTTTTATTGATTCAAACAATCTATTGACTGTTCGTTTGTTGGTTGTAACCATAGGGACAATGTCTGCAAGAACTTTCGCAACAATAACCACGTTTTAAGTGGTATTGCTCTGTGAAACACTTGTAACCTTCGGGTGTTAAATAGTAATCGCCTTCTTCACTTGGAACAAATTCTTTCATAGTTATACAAAGATAATGTAAATTCGAGAAAATATTCTTTGACTGTAAAGTTGAGGTTTCAAGTAAGTCGTCATTCTAGTATTTTATATGGATTGGCCATTGAGGAGACTCGAAATGGTCGCAAGGAAAATGAAGATGGATTGATTTTTGAATAGTATTATATATGATTATTATCTCTAAATATTTAATTCCAAAAGGCTATTCAGGCTTAACAATCTTTCCTTTTGTATTGCTAAAACACAATAAGTTTAAAACAGATTATGTGTTAATTAATCACGAAAAAATTCACTTAAAGCAACAGTTAGAATTATTGATTTTGCCATTTTATGTGATTTATCTAGTGGAATTTTTTGTTCGGCTTATTCAATATAAAAACTGGCATTTAGCGTATCGAAATATTTCTTTTGAACGAGAGGCTTATAGTAACGAAATTGATTTAGACTATATTAGATCACGTAAGTTTTGGCAATTTTTAAAGTATCTTCGCAGCAATGAAATTAGGCCTAGAAAATAGTATAAATCAGCAAATAGAATTTTCTTCAAAGCATCATGTTAAGATCTATTTAAAACGGGAAGATAAAATTCATCCAATAATTTCTGGTAATAAATACAGAAAACTTAAATACAACCTGATTGAGGCTAAAAAGCTAGACTTTAAAACCTTATTGACCTTTGGTGGTGCATACTCAAATCATATTGCAGCAGTTGCTTCAGCAGGAAAACAATTTGGCTTTAAAACTATTGGTGTTATTAGAGGTGAAGAGTTAGAATTTAAATTTACTAATAATGAAACATTAGCCTTTGCCTCTGAATGTGGAATGCAATTAGAGTTTATTTCTCGCGAAGCTTATAGAAACAAACCTTCAGATAGGTTTTTAGAAAAATTGAAAAAAGATTTTGGTGAATTTTATTTTATTCCTGAAGGCGGTACAAACTTATTGGCCGTAAAAGGATGTGAAGAAATTTTAACCAAAAAAGATAAAAATTTTGATTACGTCTGTTGTGCTGTTGGAACTGGTGGTACTATTTCTGGACTTGTTAATTGTTCACAAAGCGGTCAACAAGTTTTAGGATTTCCCGCCTTAAAGGGTGATTTTTTAAAAGCAGAGATTAGTAAATTTGCCCTCAAGAATAATTGGAAGCTTATTACGGACTATCATTTTGGTGGTTATGCTAAAATAAATACAGAATTAATAAGTTTTATAAATGCGTTTAAGCAAAATTATAATATTCAATTAGATCCAATTTATACAGGAAAAATGATGTTTGGAATATTTAATTTAATAGACAAGGGGTATTTTCCAAAAGATTCTAAAATTTTAGCAATTCATACGGGAGGTTTGCAAGGTATAGAAGGTATGAATTCCGTTTTAAGAAAAAGAAAGTTAGCATTAATTGTTTAAGTGTATGAAGCAGATTTTAGTATTAATATTTATAGGATTGTTGCTTGTAAATTGTGGTTCTAAACGTAGAGTTACCGAATATGAATCACCACAAGAAAAAGAAAGAACAGATGTTGTCGAAAAAAGCATAGAACAAAAACCTGACGTTTACAAGACAAAAAAACCTCCAATTAGCACAGAAGCTTATATATTAGAATATTGTGAAATTGCACAAAATGAGATGAGATTATATAATATTCCTGCGAGCATTACATTGGCTCAAGGTATTTTAGAATCTGGTTCGGGAAAAGGGCGACTAGCAAGAGAAGCAAATAATCATTTCGGGATAAAATGCCATGGATGGGAAGGTGCGAAAATTTACCACGACGATGATGCTTCTCAAGAATGTTTTAGGAAATATAGAGATGCTAAATATTCGTTTAGAGATCATTCATTGTTTTTATCAGAAAGAAAACGCTATTCAGATTTATTTGATTTAAGAAGTGACGATTATAAGCGTTGGGCAAAAGGCTTACGTGCGGCAGGATACGCAACAGATAGAAAATATCCTGTAAAATTGATAAATTTGATTGAACAATATAAGTTGTATAAATTTGATAACGTAGATAATGGCAAAATTACTAATCGGAAGTCAAATAAAAGCACTGAACATGTCGTTGTTCAAGGCGATACTTTATATTCAATTTCAAAACAATTTGATTTAACGGTTGAAGAAATTCAGAAACTTAATAATCTTAATAATACAGAATTGAAGATTGGTCAAGTTTTAATACTAACAACAAAAGGTTATTAAATTATATGATTTATAAAAGAAGTAGTGAGTTATTCGCAGAGGCAGAACAGGTAATTCCTGGTGGCGTTAATTCGCCTGTAAGAGCGTTTAAAGGCGTAGGAGGAACACCAATTTTTGTTAAAGAAGCCAAAGGCGCGTATTTGTATGACGAAGATGGTAATACGCTTATAGATTATATTAATTCTTGGGGACCAATGTTATTAGGTCATGCTTTTGAGCCAGTTGTGAATGCCGTTATCGAGAAAACTCAAAAAGGAACATCGTTTGGTATGCCAACCGAAATTGAAACAGAGATCGCTAAACTAGCAGTTTCTATGGTACCGAATATCGATAAAATACGGTTTGTAAATTCGGGTACAGAAGCTTGTATGAGTGCTGTAAGATTAGCACGAGGTTTTACAGGAAAAGATAAAATTATAAAATTTGCAGGCTGTTATCATGGACATAGCGATTCGTTTTTAATTCAGGCTGGAAGTGGCGCAATAACCTTCGGGACACCAAATAGTCCTGGTGTTACAAAAGGTACTGCTAAAGACACGTTGCTGGCTAGGTATAACGATTTAAACAATGTCGCAGAATTAATTGAAGCGAATACAAATGAAATTGCATGTATAATTATTGAGCCAGTTGCTGGGAATATGGGATGCATTCCACCGGTTGAAGGTTTTCTTGAAGGTTTAAGAAACTTGTGTGATGCAAATAATATTTTGCTGGTTTTTGATGAGGTTATGACCGGTTTTAGATTGGCAAAAGGTGGTGCGCAAGAATTGTATAATATTAAAGCAGATATTGTTTGCTTTGGTAAAGTTATTGGAGGCGGAATGCCAGTTGGTGCTTTTGCAGCTCGCGATGAGATAATGAATTTCCTTGCTCCGGTTGGACCTGTGTATCAAGCAGGAACTTTAAGTGGTAACCCGTTAGCTATGGCAGCAGGTTTGGCAATGTTAAATACAATTAATTCTGATATAGAACTTTTTAAACGATTAGAAGAAAAGACAGCGTATTTACATAAAGGCCTATCTAAAGTACTTGGAGAAAATAATATTGTACATACTATTAATCGTGTAGGTTCTATGATTTCTGTTCACTTTTCAGAAGATAATGTAGTAGATTTTGAGACTTCAGCATATGGAAATAATGAAACTTTTAAAAAGTTTTTTCATGGTATGCTAAAACAAGGCATCTATATTGCTCCAAGTGCTTTTGAAACTTGGTTTATTACAGATGCCCTTACCTATCAAGATTTGGACGCAACTATTATTGCAGTCCAAAAGGTTATTGGTAATTTGTAAAAAAAAATTATTTTGGTGTTGAAGCTATAAGTTTTGCTTTTTGTTCGTCATCTAAAATAGAATCCATCCCATTTTTAAAGTCTGGGTCATTGGCTAGAGCATCAGTAAGTTTTGCGCTGTTTTCTTCTTTCGAACCAGAACTTAATAATTTATCTGGTGACAGACCACCTATTAATTTGCTAAATTTCTCGCTTTTTAATTGGCTTACAACTAAATCAGAAACTTGAGATTGTTGAGCCTCACTCAAATTAAGTTTTTTTGTATATTTCTTTACTTGATCTCCAGCAATTTTATCAATAAATGAACTAGAACTAGTCGGTACTTCTTTTGTGACGTCTGTAGCTTTTGAACTTAAAGATTCTAAACTTTGAGAAGAAACTTGCATCGTTACAAATGCTAATAATAGGATAATTAATTTTTTCATGGTGTTGAGTTTTATGTTATATATGCGAAAATAACATTTTTTATTATATAAAAAAAAGCAGTGAATTAAACCAATGCTTTTTCAACTAACCAACCAATTTACTGAATAATAAGCTATTATTCAGATTTCATTTTACTTTTTTGAGATTTCATTTTTTGTTTTTTCTTTTTTTGCATTTGCTCCATTTTTTCAGTCCATTTTTCATATTGCTTTTCATCTAATATCTCTTTCATTTGTTTTTTATGAGCAATTTTCTTGTCTAATCTGGCATTTTTTAAATCCATTTTTTGCTTGTCAGAAAGCTTTTTATATTCACCACTTTCTTTCATTGCTTTATGAGAAGCCATCTTTGCTTTTCGTTCTTTAGCATTTTCAAGATTTATTTTCTGAATCTTTTCTTGTTGTGCTTCAGTTAAATCTAAAGCCAATGTCATTTTTTTTGTTTGTGTTGTAGCAGCTTCTTCAGCGGTCATATTTTCATACTTGCTCATCCGATTTTTGCCTTCTTTGTCCATTTGGTGTTGTGCGCTAACTTGTATTGTCGTAAACGCTAAAGCCAGAATAAATAATTTTTTCATGATATTATTTTTTTGATGTTATACTTTTAAGACCTTAAAATGTTAGAATAGTTTAATTTAGTTTTTTGCTTTAACTATAAATTAACGTTTTGAGATATCTGGACCAAACTTAAAGTTGTCTGATAAATATCTTCTTTCTCCATTTTACTTTTTAGCCATGCATAAAAACTCATAACAAAAATATCTTCTTGTTTTCCACCAACCCATTCAAAGGAGTTCTCGACTTTAGTCTTAAAATTTTCGGATGTAACATTTTCTGGAGTTTTATAATATTCATCCACTAAATTTAAATAGGTAATAGCTCTTTCTTGATTGATTTCTGTTAAAAATTTAAAATAGTTGCGTTTAAAACTTAAGAATCTAGACTCTACTAAATCAATATTTCCAAGCTCTATATGTAAAAGTATTTCAATGATGTTCTTTTTTATAACCCATTCTTTTCCAACTTTAGAAATATACCATTTGTCTGTATGATAAAATTTTGAAAATATTTGTCGTGCTTCATATAATTCTCCCTTTTGGAAGTGAATCATAACAAGGCTTAAATAAATATCTAATAATGACTCTAAATCTGAGTGCTTTCGATTAAGAAACGGCTCGAGAATTCCAATTGCTTTATTTTGTTGATTTGTAAAATTGTAATTAAGCGCGAGGAGTAAATTGTACTTTAATTTAAAAGATCTGTAATGCTTTTGTTTGTTTTGCATCATTAATACTTTCAAGTTTTCTAAAAACTCTAAAGATTCTTCAAATTTCTTATTTCTAAATAGGGTGTAAGCTATGAGATATAATACTTGAAGATGATAGTACAACTGTTTTTCTTTGTTTTTATGATTAAGTAAAACCTGATATGTGTTTATTAAAAAAGGCTCTATTTTTAAATAATCGTTGGTGGCAAAAGCAGAAATACTCACAATCTTCATTAATTGATATAAAGACTTAAAAGACATTGATTTCTTAATATCTATATCATATTTTTCAAGAGTATCACTTACTAGATTTTGAAAGCTAACAAACTGACTACTTAATGCAAATTCATTGATGCCTTGCCTGATTTTGGCATAAGCAATATTTAATTTATCTTCAATTATATGGTTTTTCTGATTGTTATTAAAGCGATCTATTAAGTCGTCTATATTTATATTTGGATTCGCATAAGCGTATTGTATTTTGGTGTGATAAATTTCGTTTAGTAGTGGAAATAGATGATTCTCTTTTGCTAAAGCTTCGGCTTTGTCTAGAATTTTATAGGCAACTTTATATTGTTTGTGCAATAAGAATGTTCTGGAAGCTAAAACAAACTTGATAATTTGCATGTCTGTTGCTTTCTCTTCATCTAAACTTATATTGGCGATAAAATCGATAATAGACTGATAAAGACGTTTCCTTAATGCATGGTATGCGACTTTATTTTCAGTTGTGTAAAGTTTAATGCATATCTCTTTAGGGCTTAAATCGTTTTTAATTAAGAGCTTGAATAGTTGAATGTTTTTTGTGTCTAATCGTTTATTCTTCTTCTCTAAATAAATGACGAAACTTTGCCTGTCTTCGGTAGATAAAGTAGAAATTATATCATTTAAATTAGTCATTTAATCGTCAGTATATTGTGTATAAATGTACATTTTATATATAATATATTACATATATTTTAATATATATCGTCAGTTTTATTTAAAAATAATATTTTTTATCAATATGAAATTCCGCAAGTTTACCTTGTAATAATTAAAAATAAATATTATGAAGTATCAAACAACAGTTTCGCATGAAGAAGATTTAAAAGATGGAATTTCTAAAAATGACGTGAAGATTTTCGATCAAAAACCAACGCCAGCATTTATAGGAGCATCTTGGTCGGCTTTGTTAATTGGAATGACATCGTATTGCATAGGATTATGGAATGCAGATATGCAACTAAATGAAAAAGGTTATTATTTTACAATATTACTCTTTGGTTTGTTTTCTGTAATTTCATTGCAAAAAGCAGTGAGAGATAAATTGGAGAATATTCCAATTACAGATGTTTACTATGGAATAAGTTGGGTAACGACAATTACTTCTATTGTACTTTTGGTAATCGGGCTTTGGAATGCTGATTTATTTTTGAGTGAAAAAGGCTTTTACGGAATGTCTTTTACATTGAGTTTATTTGCAGCCATTGCAGTTCAAAAAAACATTAGAGATGTGCAGTATATAGATAGAGGTATAATCGAAGACGAATAAAGTCAAAACTGTTATAATATAAAGCCTTGTAGATAACTCTACAAGGTTTTAGTATTTATAAAATTCCATTCTGGTTTTTCATTTAGATTTGATCCACTCTTCCTAAATCTTGAGATGCAACTAATGAAGTCTTAAAGGTTAAGGCGAATAATGTTATTCATTTATTTATTCCTAGTTAAGACAATATGTATTAGATATACACTAAGTATTTAAAGAATTAAGGGTGTTAAAGTTTTTATTTTCAAATAACAAATTGTGATATAAATCTTATCTTTTGGACTTAATTTTAAAAAGAGATAAATCAAATTTAAAATAAATGAAAAATATAGTATTTGTATTCGTTCTAATAATGTTGACAACGTCTTGTAAAGAAGAGGCTAAAGAAAAAATCAATAAAGAAGAAACCCAAACTGAAATGCAGAAGAACTTGAGTAAATATGTTTCGGTAAAACTCACTTCAGATTTAAGTAAGCTTACCGAGAATGAAATTAAGATGATTCCAATTTTAATCGCAGCAGCTAACAAAATGAATGACCTATTTTGGTATGAAGCTCATGGTAATAACAAGGTATTATTAAACTCCTTAACTGATGAAGACACTAAAAAATATGTTCAGATTAATTATGGGCCTTGGGATAGATTAGATGGCAACAAACCCTTTGTTGATGGTGTTGGTGAAAAACCAGAGGGTGCGAATTTTTATCCAAAAGACATGACAAAAGAAGAGTTTGAAGCAGCAGATATTGAAAATAAATCTAGCATTTATAATTTTGTGCGACGAGATGAAAAAGGAGAATTATATTCGATTCCATATCATCAGCAATTTGAAAGTGAAGTTCAAGAAGTTTCAAAATTGTTATTAGAAGCTTCAAAATTAGCTGAAGACTCAGGTTTAAAAACCTATTTAGAGTTAAGAGCTGAAGCTTTATTAAATGATGAATACCAAGCAAGTGATTTGGCTTGGATGGATATGAAAACAAATACGTTAGATATTGTTATTGGTCCAATTGAAACATACGAAGATCAATTATTTGGAAACAAAGCGGCACATGAAGGCTATGTGTTAATTAAGGACCAAGAATGGAGTGCTAAATTAGCACGATTTGCAAGTTTCTTGCCAGAATTGCAGAAAGGACTACCAGTAGATGATGCTTATAAACAAGAAACACCTGGGACAGATAGCGATTTAAATGCCTATGATGTTGTGTATTATGCAGGTGATTGTAATTCAGGAAGTAAGACTATAGCCATTAATTTACCTAATGATGAAGAAGTGCAATTACAAAAAGGTACAAGAAGACTACAGCTTAAAAATGCCATGCAAGCGAAATTTGATAAAATTTTAGGACCAATTTCTGAAGTTTTAATCGATAAAGAGCAACGTAATTATATCACTTTTGATGCCTTTTTTGCAAACACAATGTTTCATGAAGTAGCACATGGTTTAGGCGTAAAAAACACAATCAATGATAAAGGTACTGTGAGAACAGCACTTAAAGAGCATTCTAGTGCTTTAGAGGAGGGAAAAGCTGATGTTTTAGGATTGTATATGGTACAACAGTTACATGCAAAAGGTGAGATTGAAGGCGATATGAAAGATTATATGACGACGTTTATGACAAGCATTTTTCGTTCGATACGCTTTGGAGTTTCAAGTGCCCATGGAAAAGCAAATATGATTCGTTTTAATTTCTTTAAAGAAAAAGGTGCTTTTAGCAGGAGTGAAGATGGAACATATAAAGTAAATTATGAGAACATGATTGTGGCCATGAAAGATTTATCTGGTTTAATTCTAACATTACAAGGTAATGGCGATTATCAAGGTGTTACTGATTTAGTGAAACATAAAGGTGTTATTTCTGTCGAATTACAATCTGATTTAGATCGTTTGAGTTCCGCTAATATTCCTGTTGATGTAGTTTTTGAACAAGGTATTGCTGCATTAGGATTGTAATATTTTATTAAAATAGTTTAAAGCCCATCTGATATTGAAATCCAGAGAGCTTTTTTTGAGCTTAAATTAATTTGCTATCTTGTTAACAAATAACTTGAACATGCCATATTGGTTATCTATTGTCATTATTGTTTTAGCTATATACATTGTATTAAGTGTAGCCTTGTATTACTTGCAAGACTATATGCTTTTTAAGCCTGAAAAACTTGACAAGGATTTTGAGTTTGCGTACAAAAATCAGCAAATAGAAGAGTATAATTTGGAAACTAGAGATGGCGCTGTTATAAATTGTTTGCGATTTATTCCAAAAGGAGAATCTAAAGGTGTTGTTTTGTATCTTAAAGGTAATTCTAAAAGCATCAAAGGTTGGGGCAAATTTGCTGTAGATTTTACCAGACATGATTATAATGTTTTTATGGTAGATTATCGAGGCTTTGGAAAAAGCACAGGAAGACGTTCGCAAAAAGCTATTAAACGTGATTTACAAGTTGTGTATAATAGAATTAAAGAGCAAACAAAAGAGAGTAGGATGATTATTTATGGGCGTTCTTTAGGATCTGGTTTCGCAACAAAGCTAGCCTCCACGAATCATCCGAAAATGCTTATTTTAGATGCGCCATATTATAGTTTAACCAAGGTGGCTAGACGTTATGCGCCATTTATGCCTTTTTCTATTTTAATGAAATATCCTTTACCAACATATAAATGGTTAAAATATGTGCAGTGCCCAATTCATATTATTCACGGAACCAATGATAAATTAATACCGTTTAAAACGAGTATTAAATTGTCTAAAGTCAACCCGAAACTTACAAAACTTCATAGTGTCATCGGTGGTGGGCATAAAGATTTAAATAATTTTGAATCGTATCATAAAATGCTAGACGATATTTTAAATAGTAAACCTAGAATTCTAGATTTAGAAACTACAAGCATCAATGTCAATCATTCAGCAAAGAAAAAAGCCAAAGCTTAAAAAGGGATTTATTATTTTTGCCGTCATGTACTTAACCATTTCAGGCGCTTTATATTTTATTCAAGATAGTATACTCTTTAGGCCTACGGTTTTAGAGCAAAATTTCGAATTCAAGTTTACCCATCCTTTTGAGGAATTGTTTTTAAAACCTAATGAAGATGCTGTGATTAATGCACTTCATTTTAAAAATGAAAAACCTAAAGGGGTTATTTTATATTTTCATGGTAATTCAGGAGATTTAAGCAGATGGGGAAAAGTAACAGAATATTTCGTAGAAAAAAATTACGACGTATTGGTTATGGATTATCGAACCTATGGCAAAAGTACGGGTCAAATCACTGAAAAGGCACTTTATCAAGATGCTAAATTTTGTTACGATTATGTAAAAGAACAATACGATGAAAAAGATATAATTGTGTATGGTCGTTCTTTAGGAACTTCTTTTGCCACCTACGTTGCATCAGTTAATAATCCAAAACATCTTATATTAGAAACGCCTTATTATAGCATGGTCGATGTAGCACGTACAAGGTTTCCATTTTTTCCTATAAAATATTTATTAAAATATAAGCTTCCAACATATTCATATATAAATAATGTTAACTGTAATACTTTAGTGTTGCATGGTACAAAAGATAAAGTGATAAGAATAAAATCTGCAATAAAACTTTATGAATCTGCTTCACAAAAACTAACTAAATTTATTACTATTGAAGGCGGATACCATAATAATTTAATTGAATATTCAGAATATCATGAAGCGATAAATAATGTGCTTCTTTAGGTATACATTATAAGTGATCGTGCATGATTAAATAAGCTAAGAATAAATCGTTCGCTTTATCTTTATTTGCTTTTTTAAATATAAATAGATAAGTAGAAAATTGAAAAGACGAGCAATATTTTTAAAAAAGGAACCTATTGAACTTATTTGATTTTTATAACCTTGTAAGTTCCATGCTTTCCAGTTTCGTCTTTTATGTTTATAAAATAAACGCCATTTGATAAATTACTCAAATCAATAGTGTTGCTTATTTGATTCTTTAATAACTGACCATAAGCATTATAAATTGTAACTGAATTCAATTTCAAATGATTTGAAATTGAAATTACTCCAGTTGTTGGATTTGGGTATAATTTAAAGTTTTGTTTTATAAACCCATCATCAACATTAAGGTAAGCGCTGTATTTATCAAAAATAAAATTTAGTAAGTTTTTTCTTTGCGTATCATTATAAACAGCTTCGAGTGCAAAGCCCATATATTCTACACCACCATTTGCTGACTGATAGCTAACACCGGCATAGCCTTCTGTTGAAGATACCCCATCATAAGAAAAAGAAAACGAAGAGCCATTTAATGGCTTTATAACATCAGGATAATCAATTAACAAAAAACCATTAGATCCGTTATCTAGATTATAAAGAACATTGTCACTACTCTTTACCTTATAATTTTCAAATGAAGGTTCATCGGCTATATAATTTGCTCGTAAAACATTCGCATAAAATGTTTGATCGGCTGCATTTCCTTTTTCTACTAGATCCCAACCAATTTCATCGCCAGATACAATAAATATACCATCACTATTAATAAAGTTTGTTACTTTGGTCTGTTCGGTGCTATTAAATGTGCTGTCTACAGTACTTTCATCTAACAACATCCAAATAACAAATTTAAAATCACCCATATTGACCAGACCATTTATTACTGCATCATTTGTTGCAGAAGAAAAAGTATGCCCTAATTGTGTCATAGGATAATCATATTGTGCAATAGCATCGATGGTTCTCCTTTCTACTCCATCTACAATTAAAAAATTAGAAACAGACTGGCTAGGTATAGCTGCCAATACTCTAGATAAATCTGACGAGCCATCATTATTTATAGCTTCAACTTTAAAATAATAAACTTGGCCTTGAGTTAAACTTGTAATAGGAATTGTTGTTGAAGCAGATTCTGTTACTTTACTAAAAGTTATATTGTCCGTACTTTTATATACGCCATAGCTAGTTGCAGAAGTCACAGGAGTAATATGAATATCTACACTTGTATTACTGCTACTTATGGCAGCAAACGATAGTGGAGTAGATGGTGCATTTGCACTCGATATATAACACGAATATGCAGCAACACTCGATTTAATATTTGAAATCTGACTATATAAGTTCGCTCCAGGGCAAAGTGTTGAAGTGCAATTAGAAGAAGGGTATTGTAGTTTACCGTCTTTATGTCCTGAAACATTGGCCATAACGCCTAAAGAACCTGCTGTACTACTTGCCGTCACATCAATGTTTTTATCGGTAACTTCCCAGGCGATAAAATCTTTAAGTGTTTGTAAGCCAGAGCTTGATGGCGATCCAGTCTCGAAATTACCTATAAAACAAATACCAGAAGATATACTATTCATACAAGGTGAATGCGCACCTTGTACTCTATCACCTCGACCTTCATAAACAACACCATTTGGATCTATAAGCCAATTATAGCCAATATCTGCCCAACCGTTTGTATTTACATGATAATCCCAATAGCCTCTTACAACGGCTGCAAAATCCGAACTCGATGTGTCCGAAGCCGAATGATGAATTACAACATGAGTGGGATTGGTGGTAGATGGATTATTTGATTTTGGACAAGTGCCACCTGGACACCAATCTAACCTGCCTTGAAATGCTGGTTGTGTACAACCAGATAAAGCCTTTGTAGTTGATGCATTTCTAGCGGTTCTATTGTTATTTTGGTTTTTAGAAAACTCGGGCATAAATAAACGAAAGACAAAATTAGAATTAGTGTTATCTTCAGTTTTAAACTGGATATCATCAAAAGCTTGTTCAATATATACAGGAGCCAATGCTCTTCTATCTGTAGTTTCTCCTTCATGATTGTTTTTAAATGCAATCCAATTCCCAAATGTATTATTGATTTTTAAACGGTAATAGATAATGTCACTATTAGAAATATCTTTTGTGTAACCACTGAGCATAACAAATGGTGATGTATTTCTATAACTTATTTGGTGAGACTTACTTATTATATTCGATTTGTTTTGGTAATTATTAAATTGTTGAGCAATTTCAACACTTTTATCTTGTGCAGAGATTACAAAAGAGTGAATTAAAAATAAAAAAAGTAAAATGCTATTTAACTTAAATTTGAAAGTAGTTTTTTGCATAATAATCACTTGAATTACATTAATAATTGTAAAAATATAATTATTCTAGCTTTAATCAAACAAATATGCGAGATATTATTGCAATTATTAGATGATTGCAGTTATTTACTGCAAAACTATAATTTAGCTTGATTAGTATAGCGATATAATAAAGCAGCATCGGAAAGAATCTATA
>JGI24723J26617_10000097_pt1 | contig 95448 bp, 83 predicted proteins | sample Cruoilmetagenom6_FD_26617 | JGI IMG/M metagenome (IMG submission 26617) | reverse complement strand
GAAAGCGATTTGCGAACAAAGTGGTTTTTCAACCTTCTGAAATTGCGGAAACCACACAGGAAGAGCTTTTTTTACAAAACGTGAAAGATCTTATCGAAAAACACTACAAAGACCCTCAATTTGATGTAATGACTTTTTGTGATACAATAGGCATGAGTAAATCGCAGTTGAATAGAAAAATGAAAGCGGTATTCAATAAAAGCCCTAATCAGTTTATTAGGTCGTATAGGTTAGAATATGCTAAACAACTTATTATTAAGAACAAATCTTTAAGTCTTTCAGAAATTGCCTATGAAGTAGGGTTTACAAGTCCAGCATATTTCTCTAAATGTTTCCACGATGAGTTTGGATATGCCCCAAGCGATATTAAAAAGTAAAATCTTTTTTAATCATATTTGAAGGGTATAATCTAATTAGTATATCATACAAAATATTATGACAAAAATGATTCATATTGAAATCAATCTGGTTCAAATGTGATATATATTCTTTATGCTTCTGCTTTAATTTGTAGTAAACTTAACAGTAATACCCAAATTTTTAATATGATAAGTCAAGCAATTAATAAACACAAAAAGAACTTAAGAAAATCGCAANATAGCCAAATGAATTATACACATAGAAAACCAATTAGCAAATTTGAAGGACTATTAATGATATTGGCTTTAGCAACTTCTATTGCGNTAATTTACTATATGGCAAGAATGATTTTTCCATAGGACAATAATTGAANCCATAATATGATAGCATTTAAAAATTTAAAATTAGAAATAAAACTAAAGGCTAAAAATGGCGTAGACTTTATAATTGCTTCAAGTGTAATTTGGTTTATTATTTTTGGAGTTTGGGTTTATTTTGATGAATTATCTGCTTACGATAAAAGTCTATTCTCAATTATTATTGCAATAGCTTTACTTCCGTTAACTTATTTATTTTCAAAAATTTTTAAAACCAACTGGACCATTAAAAATAATCCGTTGCAACCCTTGCGTAGTTGGCTAAATTTTTCGCATCTCATCTATTTTCCATTTTTGCTATTGGTACTAATAAAATTTCCAGATTATTTTATTGTGGCTTATGCTATATTGTTTGGCGCACATCTATTCCCTTTAAGCTGGTTTTATGGTGATTTTGGTTATGCGTTTTCTGCAATTACTATTTCTGTTGGTGCATTGCTAATCGCTGTTTATGCAGATCCTAACAAGATATTGTATGTGCCTTTACTAACTACAACTGTACTTTTAGTTCTTGGCGTTTCTATTTTTATTGCTAACCGCAAACTTTATAAAAAGTTTAAAAAACGATAGTCATCTTTTATCATTCAATAATTACTTTTTTATTAACGCATCTATTGTCATTTAAACAAAGACGCAAGATATAAACACCCGAGGCAAACCCAGAAATATCCAAAGTAATATTGGACGTGTAAGCTTTAACGGTTTTACCATTTAAATCAGTAAGAGTTATAGTGCTTAAATCATTTTCAAGCTCATTATATCTTAAATAAATCACATTAGTAGCTGGATTTGGAAACAATTTAATATTGGTAAGCTCTTCAGGATTTATAGATAATGAAGTATTATACTCGTAGGAGCCAATATCATATCCTAACCCTAATGGTCGAGATTCATTTTCTAAATCATCAATAACAATAGCATTTACAAAATTTGTTCCTGTATCAATCGCTTGCGAATCTATTTTTAAGTTGTAATCATTAGTTCCTGCATCATTAAAAATTTCTAATAGTGTATTAGCAAGCTGTGAATTAGTATCAAGTCCTAATCCTTGCCAAGTGCTTAATGTTATTGTAGAACCATCACCAACATTACTCATTTTATCGTTTAAAATGTTGTAATCACTTGTTAACTGGTTAGTACTTTCAGCAGAAATACAACCACGCCAAGCGTGTTGATTGATGATGATATTGTTATAGATCTCTGTATTTACATTGGCACCATCATCCAATAAAATTCCCCACCTACCATCATTAGGAACAATAATAGTGTTATTGAAAATTTTAGCACCATTAGTAACAATAGCACCATCTTGTTGAAACAATGCAAGGCCTTGGGCTGTATGGTTATTATAAATCAGATTGTTGTAAATAATAGGATTATGGAGACCGTCCATATTAATACCAGCAGCTAAATTATTGTCATGTATAATATTGCCATATACTTGAGCATCACTAATTATCCCATCNCCACCAGCAGATAAATCTGCATTAATATGGATACCTGCTCTGTTGTTTCCGTAGCATTCGTTATAACGAATAATAGGTCTGTCTGAACTGTTGGAAACATAAATACCATGCTCGTCTATAGAGTTGGAACACGTATTGTTTTCAATANTAATATCATCAGTAAAACCAGTAAATATACCACGTTCAGCATTATTGTCACAAGAGTTGTTCTTAATGANACAAAAATCAGAATTCACAACGCGAATTCCATTGCCATTTCCAGGAGCATCATTAACCATAAATCCATCGATAATAACGTAATCAGCATTTTCTATATTAATACAATCATTTCGTATAGGACCTTGTTGGTTTATCAGAACGTTAGAACCTAACGCTTTAAATGTAATAGGATTACTNCTTGTTCCATTAACATCCCTAAAGTCAAAGCCTGTATAAATACCATTTTCAACAAAAACAGTATCACCAGCAANAACAANATTTGCAGCATGTTGGATGGTCAAAAAAGCAGCTCCTAAAGAAAGGCCATTGTTTGAGTTACTTCCAGAATTTGAAACGTAATAATCGGTTGAAAATCCATAAGTGAAGCACAATAGAAATAATGCAGTAAAAACTCTAGTTTTTAAAGTATTCATAAGTAGGTTGATTTAATGATTTGGTATTAGCCAAGATATACAGAATCTAGATGAATTTCAAAAATAATCGACTAACTGTAAGCGATTTTTTCAATGCTATGACTTCTAACTCACTATAAAGTACATTAGAATTGTTTTCAGAATAAAATTAACCTTGAAAATGATAAACCTCTGTTTATCAAAGATAAACAATCGTAAAATAGTAGCACAAACTGCCAATTATTTTAACATTTTGGCTCATGTTTTAAACATTTTGAATCAAATTTTATAGTTCAACTAGCCAATAACAGAATCCCCCTTTTTTGCATATCAAAATTGAAAGCATTTGACTTTTTTGTAAATACTTACAGTTAAGTTCTTACATAAGTTTGCATCATAATTTTTAAACAAAATGTAATGCGAAAATTTCATACAGAAATAAAAAACAAAAGACAGTTTGGTAATTTTTACCAAAAATGGCAACAAAAAAANCAAGCCTTAAAATATAGAAGTAATGGTTTAATAATTATTTTATTAGTATCTCTATCATTTTTTACAGGGTGTAGTTCAGATAATGATAATTCAAATGGTACAACCATAATAAACAGTATCAGTCCAAATCACGGTCCAAAAGGCACTCATGTAACTATTAATGGTGACAATTTTGGCAACGATGCTAGTACGGTTAGTATTAGTATTAATGGAGTAAATGCTGATATTATAGATGTATCAAATTCTGAAATTAAGTTTATCGTTCCACCTAGAGCTTACAATGGCGATGTGGCACTCACAATTAATGAAACCGAATTTACTGGTCCGTATTTTGACTATGAAATTTCAGAAGTATTTGTATCAACTTTTGCAGGTGGTGAACGTGGAAATGTAGATGGCTCATTGGCTATTGCTAAATTTTATTATCCATATTCTATGGCATTTGATTCTCATGGAAATATGTTTGTAGTAGATAAAGGCAATAATAGAATCCGAAAAATTACACCTGCAGGAGAGGTTAGTACATTTGCTGGAAGTTCATCTGGTTTTGCAGATGGTGTTGGTACTGATGCTCAATTTCGTAATCCTAAAGGGATTGTAATTGATCCATCCGATAATATTTATATCACGGATGCTAGCAATACAAAAATACGTAGAATATCACCAATAGGAAGCGTTACTACCATAGCAGGAAGTACTCCTGGTGACGCAGATGGCGTTGGTACTGTTGCAAAATTTCAAGACCCATCGGGAATTACTATTGACAATGAAAATAACTTATATATTACTGATGCAGGCAATCATGATGTTAAACGCATTACACCAAATCTTTTGGTTACTACAGTTGCTGGAAGTATAGAGGGTTACCAAGATGGATTCGGTGGTAATGCTCAATTTAATTCACCATATCAAATTACGTATAGCAATGAAGCATTGTATGTTATAGAAACTCGTAACCATAGTGTACGTAAAATTACGCTTGACGGAGAGGCATCTACAATTACAGGAAATGCCGAATCTGGTTATGTAAACGGTACACTTCCAGAGGCTAGGTTTTTTAGGCCAGAAGGTATTGCAATAGATGATTTAGGTAATATATATGTAGCAGATTCAAACAACAGAGTTATACGCCGTATTTCAGCTAGTGGTATAGTCACTACTTTGGCAGGAAGTACTTATGGTTTTGAAGATGGTATTGGTATAAATGCCAAATTCGGATCACCATCATTCTTGCTTCTGGATGATAATTATAATTTGTATGTAGCAGATTCCAATAACTACCGCATTAGAAAAATTACACAGGAATAATAACGAGTTAATATATAACGTATGAAATTGAAACTGTTTTTCTGTATTGTCTTGTTATTAGTAGTCAAAACAACAATAGCACAAACTATTGCCATACCAGATTCTAATTTTGAGCAAGCACTTATTGATGCTAATCAAGATAGTGACGGTATAATTAATGGTCTTATTTCTCAGGCAGATGCCGAAGCTGTCATTACGTTAGCACTTAACAACAAAGNCATAAATTCTTTACAAGGTATAGAGGGCTTTATTAATGTTAGTGGATTAGTGTGTAGTAANAATAATTTANCAAGTTTAGATGTTAGCAATAATACAGCCTTATTGTCTTTAGATTGTAGCGGTAATAACCTTTCAAATTTGGATGTTTCTAACAATACCATCCTTCTATCTTTATTAGCCTTTGGAAACCAATTAACAAGTGTTGATGTAAGCGATAACTCTGCGCTAGAGTATTTAAACGTTGCAGTTAATCAACTAACTAGTATAGATGTAAGTAGCCTAAATAGTTTAGTAACATTTTATTGTGTTTCAAATCAACTAACGAGTTTAGATGTAAGTAATCTCACTAATTTAGAACTCTTGTCTTGTTACAATAACACTTTAATAAATCTTAACCTTAATAATGCAACTGGTTTAAAAAACCTTCAGTGCTATCAAAATCAATTATCTACTATAAATGTAAGTACAAATACCGCTTTAGAGGATTTGTTTTGTATTCAAAATAACCTTACAAGTTTAGATGTAAGCAGTAACACATTGCTAAAAACTATAAGAGCTTCAGGAAATGAACTAACAAGTTTAGATGTAAGTCAAAATCCAGTATTAACGCTTTTGTCTATAGAAAACAATGACTTGTCGAGCTTAAATATGAGGAATGGTAACAATACAGCAATAACGTCTCTTGGTACAGGAAATAACGAAAACCTTATGTGTATTGACGTAGATGATGAAGGCTATAGTACTGCAAATTGGACTAATATTGATACGCATACTAGCTTTAGTGAAAATTGCGTCTCATTGGGAGTAGATGATGCGTCGTTATTAAATAGAGTTCAATTATACCCTAATCCATCAACAACTGGAACCATTCATTTAAAAGGGCTTCAAGAATCAGCAACTGTTAAGATTTACGATATAAATAGTCGCATCATATTTAACAAATCAATAAACAACAATCAGGCAATTCATATTAACAAAATGTCATCAGGAATTTATGTTATCAATATTTCTAATGCCAAAGGAAACACAACAAAAAAGTTAATTATTAGGTAGTATAATCAGTATGCCTTTTTGAAACAGCTATAAATCAACATAACTACAATTTAATAAAACAGAAAAATGAAAAAAGCTCAATTAATACTAGTACTAATTCTTTTTATACTTTTCAATGCGTCAACTTACTCTCAAAATAACGTTTGTAATTGTAGTAATGTATATCAAGAATTAATNCAAAAAGTTGAAGAGAATTATATTGGATTAGCACAAATGAATGATGCTGAAAAGAACCAATATAATCAGCTAAAAAATGAAGCTGGTAATAGCGTTAGTGATATTAAACCTAAAGATTGCACAAAGTTTCTACAAGGGTTTTTAAGTTATTTTAATGATGAACATTTGTTTGTTTATGAGCGACCAACATATACTAACCAAGAACTTGACTCATTCAAACAGCAACAAAAAAGCAATAGAGCGTCAGTTAAAAGTATTCTAGCAACTTTACAGTTTGAGAAAAACATGGTGGAGAAAAACGGTCTAGATGGAATTATTGGAAAATGGACAGATGGAGAATCAGAACTGGCAATTATTAAAGATGAAGGCTATTATAAAACCTTCATTATAAATTCTAAAAATAAAACTGTTGATGTTGGAGAATTAAAAGCACAATTTAAAGCCTCTGAAAAGGGTTTTGACGGTACTTATTATTCTTATGCTTACGCACCTAGGTATGTTGAAGGAAACATATATAAAGAACAAACTTTAATAGTGTTAACTGGCGGCACATATTGGGGCAAAGTAGGCTCTCTTTCTAATAGAGAAATTGCTGTGATTAACAGAGATGAAGTAANCCTTCCTGTTATTAAAAAATTAGATAACCAAAATACGCTCTTTTCAATTCCTTCTTTTTTAGCTGACTATAACAAGTTTGTAAAGGTGATTATGGATAATATTGAGCTGTTAAAAAACACCACCAATCTCATTATTGATGTTAGAGGAAACGTTGGTGGAAATGCTATTTATTTTTCATTCATTGATGCTTATGCAACACATTCTCTTAAAGGAAGTCAGGGTTTAATACTTGCATCTAAAAGCACTCAAGAGTATTTTGAAAGATTGGCTAGAAACTCACCTGAAATATACCAACCTGTAGTGGAGAGAATTCAAGGGAATATGGGTAAAATAATAGAAGGCCCAAAATATCCAGATAAAGTTTTTCCTCCTTTCGAATCTAAAATTAAGAATGTTGCAATTCTAACTGATAATGGTTCAATGAGTGCAGCAGAATCATTTGTATTGCATTCTAAAGGCTCAAGCACTAGAGTTAAAACATTTGGAAGTCCAACAGGAGGTGTTATTGATTACACAAGTGTTAATACTCTCGAGCTAAATAGCGGCAGTCAAAATATCTATTTCGGTTATCCTACAAGTACATATAATAAAGACATTTCTGAAAAAGGATTTAATAAAACAGGAATATTACCAGATGTACCGATAAAAAACAAAGTAGAAGATAAAATTGAATTTATCATGAACTACTATAAAGCTAACCGTTAATAAAACAACTAAATATCAAAATCAACAAACAAAAAATTAATATTATGAAAAATAAATATTTTATTTTACCACTAATGCTTTTAGCCTTTTTTAATGTAAAGGCTCAAAACTGCAATATTGGAAATTCTGATAATACATCAGAATATACAGCTTACAACTTTCAAAAGGATTTACTTTTGGGTGTAAAATATACTCTAGATCGAGAAGGTACATTGAATTCAATGAATTTAATTGGTAATGACACAGGAGCACTTGTTCAAATGGCTGTTTTCGACACCTATAACAATGCACCATATAATCTCGTGGCATCATCGCAAATGGGAATTGTTGGTGAAGGCTTATTAACTCTAGCGCCAGAATCTCCGGTAGTGCTTCCTGCAGGAGATTATTGGGTAATGGCAATTTATAGTAAAGATGGTTATCATTCTAATGTCAACCAATCAGCTACTGGGAATTATGTTCTTTATGAAGTGCTTACTTTTGGTGACCCTATTCCTCCAACTTATACAAACTCACATAGTTTTATTGGTAGCGATTTCCTCTACTTTCTAGACATAACTTGCCCTCCAACTTCAGACTGCAATACTGGTAATAGCGTTAGCACACCTAATTTTGTAAATGCTAATTTTCAGGCAAATACTATGTTAGGCACTAAACACACCCTTACAAAGGAAGGTACTTTATACTCTCTTAATATGATTGGTAATAATACAGGAGCCAGTGTAAAAATGGCAATTTATGATGACAATAATGGGGCTCCCAACAATTTAATCGCTAGTTCAAATGTTGGAACAGTTGGTAATGGTATCGTATCGTTACCTATATCTCCTGTTTTGCTTCCTCCTGGTGACTATTGGTTAATGGCGATTTATGATACGCAGGGATACCATTCAAAGGCTAATAATGTGTCTGCAAATGAAACCGTTTATTATAAAACCCTTCCATTTGAAGAATCAACACCCACAGATGCTTCAAGCTTTACGACTTCTCAAGGAGGTAATTTTCTCTATTTTCTAGAAATAGCATGTACTTTGCCTTCAGAATGCAATTTGGGAAATTCAGTTAATACTCCAGATTATATCGATACTAATTTTGCATCTAATTATCTTGCTGGTATAAAATATTCACTTCCACAGGAAGGCACTTTAAACTCCATTAATCTTATAGGGAATAACACCAATGCAAATGTTCAAATGGCTGTTTATGATGATAATAATGGAGTGCCAAATAATTTAGTTGCATCTTCTAGCAATAGTATGGTTGGTTCAGGTAGAATAACCCTACCTGTTACTCCTGTTGTACTTCCTGCTGGCGATTATTGGATTATGGCAGTTTATGATACTGCAGGACTACATACCAAAACTAATTCTACGATAACCGAAAACACCGTCTACTATCAAAATCTAACATTTGGTGATCTTATCCCGTCTAATGCTTCAGACTTCAGTAATTTTTCTGGAGGTGATTTTTTATATTTTCTTGATATAACATGCTCCACAACTTCCAGATGTGGAATTGGAAATTCCTCTATTACTTCTGATTTTGAAGCTGGTTATCTTTTGGAGAATTATTTGGCAGGAACAAAGCACACTTTATATGAAGAAGGTGTTTTAAGCTCTATTAATTTAATGGGAATTAATACAGGAGCAGCAGTACAAATGGCGGTTTATGGTGATAATAATGGTGTGCCAAATAATTTAGTAGTAGCTTCAAGTATAGGAGTGGTAACTAGTGGTCGTGTTACATTTCCAGTAGCCCAAATAGTTCTTCCTCCAGGAGACTATTGGATTATGGCAATTTACGATACAGAAGGAAATCATACTTATGCAACATCATCAAATAGTCTAACCTCAAGTTATTTCACTCCTATTTCATTTGGAGATCCAATTCCAAATAATGCATCAGATTTCTTTGGGGGTGCTTTAGGTGTAGATTATATTTACTTCTTGGATATAGAATGTGGGGATGATACATTATCTATTATTGACGATGATTTAGATAATGACATTATTTTATACCCAAACCCTTCATCAGATGCTATTACGATAGCAGGCTTAAAGCAGAAAGAAAAATACACTTTGTTTGATAGTTTGGGAAGAATTATTCGAAATGATTATATTATGAATGAAGAATCTATTCACATTCAAAATTTAGACGCAGGATTGTATTTTATAAAGTTTGAAAGTGGAAGTACATTAAAATTTATTAAAAAATAAAATTTTAAACACCAACAATTATGTGGTATACAACAAAAAGCAAAAGCATTAAAATGCATGTAACGTTTATGATGGTTTTTGTTTCATTCTTTTCTAATGCACAAGAGAAGACACAATACTCAAGTGATCCTTTAAATGTTCATGTTGTTACAGAAGATGTTGATAGGTTTTGGCAAGCCTATGATAGCATGGACAGTTTAGGGGTTAAAGCATTTGAAGAATATATTAATAAAGGAACGGCGGGATTGCAAGGTTTTATACCATATCGAATTATTAATGCTGATTCTTTATACAATATGGTTCAACGTAAAAAACAGGACTATTTGAATACAAGAAATCTACTCGATGATATAGAAGGTAAAAAGAAAAGAATAAGATCAATTTATTCCGCAATGAAATATTGGTATCCATACACTCAATTTCCACCAGTATACTTTGTGGTTGGTCGTTTTAATTCTGGTGGTACAATTTCAGATGCTGGAATAATTCTAGGAACCGAGATGCAAAAAGATCTTGTTGGATTACCATGGATTGTTGCTCACGAATTAATTCATTACCAACAAATGCTTAATTTCAAAAAAGTAAGCGTATTAACTCAATCCTTAATGGAAGGAAGCGCAGATTTTATTGCTGAATTAATTTCAGGAGAAGATGTGAGTGAAATAGGATATTACAAATATGCTCGTAAACATACAGCTGACCTTGAAAAAGAATTTGTTCGCACAATGAATAGTGAAGATTTTACAGATTGGTTCTATGGAACAAGTGGTAAAGATGACAGGCCTAACGATTTAGGGTATTGGATGGGGTATGAAATTGCGAAAAAATATTTTGATCAACAGACAAATAAGAAACAAGCTATTCATGATATTTTGTTTATTTCAGAACCTTGCAATTTTTTAATTGAAAGTGGATATCTAAATAAGGAAATTGAAGAGCTTGCTAAAGAAAAGGGAGTGTCTATAGAAATGCTTATTAAGTCATTAAAAGAATAAAAATATATTATCAGTACGCTTTAATAACTCTTTTAGTATCTATTATAAACATGATATCTGTAATTAATAAATAACACGGTAAATGAAAATAAATATTTGCATAATCATTTTGAGTTTATTATTTGCGAGTTGCTCTCTGAATAATAGCCCTGTAGCGGATATTGAATACAAGATTCAATCTAATTTAAATGATAGCATTCCTGTACTTCAGGTTGAATTTAATTATAGCAGCGACAATTATGGTTTAATTGTGCTAAAGTATGAGAATAACTCTTGGGGTGATAACGATATTTTCAATTGTATAAATAACTTTGAGGTTTTGCCCAAGCCTGAAAGTATAAAATTCGAAAGAGATAGTAGTCAAATATCAATTAAAACCAAGCCAAATTTAAAGTCTGTCATTCGCTATGAAATTGCTCAAGACTATAAAGGATTGCCATTAAATCAATTCCGCTATAGACCAATACTTGATTCCAGCTACTTTCATATTCTAGGCATGCGATTGTTAATGGTTCCAAAGGGTGTATTTGAATCGGATACAAGTAAAGCATACATCAAAATCGAATATAAAAAAAAGACAGCTGAGGAATTGTTTCACAGTAGTTTTGGAAAAGAACACATTCAGAATATCGAAGTAATAAGAGAGGATTTATACGCCTCTTTCTTTGTGGGAGGCGATTTCAGAAGATATTCTTTCACCCATGATAAGGACAGTATTTATTTTGTTACAAGAGGAAATTGGAAAGCCTTTAAAGATCAAGAAATACTCAACATATTAAAAGAAACTTTGAGCTCACAACGCAGTTTTTGAAAAGTTCAGGTCATTGGCGTATAATTTCTTTAAGCTCTATGCAGGAGTGTATATGTTAGTGCCGGCTTTTTTCTTGGTCAATGTATTTGTGAATAATCTATATACCGAAATCAATACCAATTTCTGGAGCGACCTATTTGGAACGTATTGGGGCAGTAATTTCTTCGCATCGCTTTTACAATTAGGGTCTATCGGATTTATCGTGTTATTAAAATTCAAGTTATACAAACGGGCGACCTCGTTCACTTTTAAACTCTTTACAGGCTAAGTGCCTAAGGCACATTAGGCAAATAATTATCCATACTTAAAATGAAAACACCATATAAGAATATTTACAACATTTTAAAGCAAAATCGCTTTATTGTACTGACAGTCGTTATTGGAGCTGTACTAACGTGCATCATTTCTGTATTGACGGTCATAAAACTGCATAAAGAAACAGTCAACAATGCATTTGTGGTCAATTCCGACGGTAGCGTAATTCCATTAAAACTGGTATCTCAACAAGAAAATTTAAAAGTAGAAGTCTTGGCACAATTGGAATTGTTCCACACCTATTTCTATAACATAAATGCCAGCAATTATGAAAAGAACCTAGAAAAAGCTTTATGGTTAGGCAATAGTTCTGTAGATGCCTTGTACCGACAGAAGAAAGCTGATGGTATGTATAACCGTTTGTTGCAGTATTCGTTGGTTCAAAAAGTATTGAGTATCGAATCCAAAATTGATATTCAGAATGAACCCCACATCTTTGAAACAAAAACCACTTTTGAAATCAACAGAGGTACAATTACAGATACTTACGAATTGACCACTACTGGAAATTTGGTTCACGTAGATAGAAACTTTCCAAACAATACCCACGGATTGCTGATTACCAATTTTTTTGAAAGCACATTACGAAAATTAGAAAATTATGAAAGTAGAAAAAAATAAAATAGTCTTTTCCATAGTGTTGGTTTGCATCCTGCTTTTTATAGGAGGATATGCAATGCTAGTACTGGGCGATGACGAAGAACCGACCATAGAGAACAACCAGATTCCCCTACCAGAACTGGAAGACGACCAAAAGTAATACGATTCCAAATTGGATGCCCTAAACGATTTAAAAGAAGTTAGGGAGACCAATGCACCAAGTATTTATGATGAACGGCTGTTGGATTCCACAGGTGTATATGACCCTGATTTATTGGACAAGAAAAAAATGCAGATGGTTGATAGCATTTACCAACAGGGGCAAATTCGATATTCAGAGAGAACATTTGAAAATATCAACCCCAGATACCATCCACCAAAACCAATTATTAAGAAGGAAAAAGACACAACGGATGCTATTGAGGAAAAAGAAAAGAATGTCGAAGCCAAAGAACGTGCTTTGGAGCATCAACTCTTTTTTGCTTCCCATCCCATTGAAAATGATGATTTGAACTCAAAGAACACCGATGAATTCATCTATGTTCGCATAGATGGTACACAGACCGTGAAAACTAATTATCGCTTACAGATGCGATTGATAAAAGATGCTACCATTTTTGGACAACGCTATGCTAAAAACACCCTCATTTACGGGTTTGTTGATTTTAAACCTAATCGCACAATTATAGACATTGAGAACATCAATCATCAACCCGTAAAATTAAAGGCTTATGATTTTCAGGATGGCAGCGAAGGGATTTATGTTGAAAACAGTTTTAGAGCCGAAGTTACCAACGAAATTGTTGGCGATATGGTGGACGACATCAATATTACTGGTGTACCTCAGGTAAGTGGTTTTAAGAAAATATTTCAGCGTAACCGCAAAAATGTAAAGATTACGATAACCGATAATTACAAACTTATTTTAAGGCTTCCTAAAACCAAATATCAAGGAAAACCTATAATGGGCAACTGCTAAACTCACAATTATTATGAAAGCCCATAATGGGCATTTATTTAATACTCACTCTTATGAAAATATACATCACATTACTACTATTGATTTATACAATGTCAATAGTTGCACAGAAACCCCTCGATACCATTTACGCCAACGATCAGAAGAACGTTGCTTTGTTTTTTCCAAACCCAATAAGACAAGGAATTACAGGAGCTTCCCATTTTGTATTCACGTACAACCGTGAAAAAGAGCAGTATTTCGGTTTGTTACAAGCAAAGCCTGGAACGGAAAGCAATCTATTGACCGTTACAAGTGATGGCAGCGTTTATTCTTATATTCTGAAGTATTCTGAAAAACTTCCAGAACTGAACTGTTTTATCAATATAAATGAAAGCATCGGTAGCGAACTTCCGAAAAAAATAAAGAACAAACCCGTTACAAGACCATTAAATGATTATACCAATAGGATAACTCATTTTCAAAAATTCAGCGAATACTTATTAAAATCCAACTTTGAACGTCTTGAAACCAAACGTAAAAAAGGAATTAAAGTACAACTGCAAAAAATGGCTTATGATGCTTCTGAAGTGTATTTGGTTATCGAGGTCAAAAACAAATCTGGAATCGATTTTGAAATCGACTATCTCAATGTATATAGAACCAATGGAAACAACAAAAGGAAAGCTTCTTATCAAGGATTACAACAAGAAGTGATTTATAAACACAAAATGCCATATTCTATTACGGATGGGGAAAGCCAATGTTTTGTGTATGTAATTCCAAAGTTTGTTTTAGGCGATAATGAAAAGTTGTTGCTGGAATTGAAAGAACAGAAAGGAAGTCGAAAGATGGTTTTGGAAACTAGGCTTTAAACGACTGGTGTAAGCTTCAATTGAACTATTGAAAGAGAATCCAGTTAATATTTTTAGCTCTATAAATTTGAGCTTAAAAAGCATTAATTATCAAAACTTACAAATTATGCAAGTTTTGATAATTTAAGTTATCTTTGTCCTATGAGAAATTTAATAAACCGACAAGAGTACATTGATAAGTTGTTGGCGTATAAAGACAAAGATATCATAAAAGTTGTAACAGGATTACGCCGTTCAGGTAAATCTACATTATTTGAATTGTTTAGAAATAATTTGATAGCAAACGGAATAGCCCCTGAACAAACCCAATTATACAACTATGAATTACCTGAAAATTTTCTTAACAAAACGTGGGAAACCATATATTTTGACATTAAATCGAAATTAAAGGCAGGTAAAAATAATTATATTTTTCTTGATGAAATTCAGAATATCCCGGATTTTGAAAAATTAGTTGATGGTCTTTATGTAACTGAAAATGTTGATGTTTATATTACAGGTTCTAATGCCTATTTATTGTCGGGTGAATTAGCGACCTTGTTGAGCGGTAGGTATATTGAAATTTCCATTTTGCCTTTTTCATTCGCAGAATATTTAACATTCAGGGAAATAGATTACAGCAATAAGTACTTAAATTATGAAGCACTATTCTTTGACTTTGTTAATGAAACCTCATTGCCCAAAGGCGTTGAATTACGAGAAGAAGGCTATGACAAAATATATGAATATCTTGAAGTGTTATATACCACCATCATAGAAAAAGACATCACTCAGCGACATAAAATCAATGATAAGCGTGCATTTAACAATGTTATAAAATTCGTAGCATCAAATATTGGCAATCAGGTATCTCCCAGTAGCATATCAAAAGCATTAAAAGCAGACCATCAAAGTGTTCACCACGCAACAGTCGAAAAATTTATCAATTATTTAGTAGATAGTTTTGTTTTTTACTGTGTAAATCGTTTTGATATAAAAGGGAAAAAACAACTTGCCACACAGGAAAAATACTATCTCGTTGATTTAGGTTTGTTGAATGTTCTTGTAGGGCGTGAAAGAACCGCAGACAGAGGTCATATTCTTGAAAACATCGTTTATCTTGAACTTCTAAGGAGAGGTTACAAAATATGGACAGGAACACTTCGCAATGCTGAAATTGATTTTATAGCTAAAAATCGCAATGGCGAAATTGAATATTACCAGGTTGCATGGGAAATTTCAAATGCAGAAACAGAAAAACGTGAATTTGCATCATTGAAAAAAGTGAAAGACAATTATCCAAAATACTTGCTAACTACGACATCTTTTCCACAAAATAGAGCAGGTATCATCCATAAAAATGTATTTGAATGGTTATTGAAAAGTGATAATTAAAAAATCAAGATTTCTTCTATAACATATCTTGAATTTTATAGACGTTTAGAGAATTTCTATGCATTGTATATACATTATTGAACCGCTTCAGCCATCATAAATATTGTGTTAGTTTCTATTGTTTTATTAGAATTTTAAATTACATTTGTGCCATATTTATGCAAGTTCTATCAAAGCAAAAGTGACCTATTCGGTTACCTGTTTTGAAAAAATAAAATAACTACCTGATATTTAACGGGTTGCAAAAGAACACTTAGTTCTGCCACCCCGACAAATATTAAGTTACGGGCTCGTAGCTCAGCTGGATAGAGCACCTCCCTTCTAAGGAGGCGGTCATAGGTTCGAATCCTATCGGGCTCACAAAAAGCTTCAACGTATATGTTGAAGCTTTTTTGTTATGATAGTTTTTCGCACACTAAAACGATATGCTTGTTTTTAATATTTGTTGTAAAGAATAAGTAAATATTACCACCATCTTTAATTTTTAATTTTTCTCTAATCTGTTTAACTGTTTCAGGGAAATTTCTAGTGGTAATATTGGCTTTAATAATTGATTCTCTTTTAAAATCTTTCTTATTATAAGGAAGTATTTTATCAATTTTAAAACATCTACCAGGAAAATTAATTAAATATTTTGAAGTATATATGTGTGAATGTTGATGAAGTTTAAATAATTTAAGCTTATTAGAAATTGTTTTAAATGCTCCAGATTTTAAAATAGCAGCATTTGGTTCGTATAAATATGTAAAGGGTATGCTATAATTAACTCCAGTTTCTGCTTCACTACTTAATTTAAAAGAAAAGTGTTCTTGAGTGTCCTTGTTTATATTCACAGTTTTAACTGCAATTTCATTTTTATATTTATTTTCTAAAACCCAAAGGAGCTCTTTTACTTCATTATTTATAGCAATGATATGAATTGTTTTAACATACTTTAGTTCATTTAAGCCAACAGAAATATCAAGTAATGGAGATGTTTTAACCATGATATTTTTAGAATGATTAAATAGTATTTCCATATTGTTTGGGACATTAGGCAAACAATCCTTTAAAAAAAAAACTTTGCCTTTGCTATCATGTCGTCTTGAAGGGTCTAAATAAATCCAATCGTATTGTTTTAATGATTTTTTCAAAAAAGTAATACCATCAGTATTATTAATCTTAACATTATCAATTTGAAGTTGATTGAAATTATGTGCTACAATTTTTGAAAGTGAATAGTTTATTTCACAATATGTTACCGTTTCAAATTGCTTTGAGTAATAGAAGCTATCTACACCAAACCCTCCGGTTAAATCAATTATTGAGTCACCTTCAATTAATTGTGATTTGTATTCTGCTGCTGTTTCAGAAGAAGTTTGTTCTATGTTTAGTTTGTTTGGATAGAAAATATTGGGTGTATTAAACCAGGTAGACAGTTTGATTTTACAGCGTTTTTTAGCTTCTATTTGCTCGACAAGCTCTTTGGTTTGAACACCTTTAAAGTGTGTGCCTTTTAATAATACGGATGTAATATCAGAATCAATGTTTATATTTAAAAATTCTTGTATTTCAATATTTAAAATCGACTTATTCAATGATACACTATAAATCTTTAGTTAATTTCTGAACAATCTTGTTTTCAGATAAAAACTCTTTTAAAACAACCTTAATGGCTGTATAAGCTGGAATGGCAATAATTAACCCAATCACACCAAATAAAATACCTGTAATTAGAATTACCAAAAATATTTCTAAAGGATGAGATTTTACACTTTTTGAAAAAATTATTGGTTGACTGAAAAAATTATCAACTAATTGTCCAACCAAAAACACAACAAATACCCAAAAAGTTTTTGGTAAAATTATTTCGCTAAAACTTTCTCCTAGGTTGCTTGTCATTGTCAATGTAATCATTAAAAACGCTCCAACTAAAGGTCCTACGTACGGAATAAGGTTTAGTAACGCACATAAAAAGGCAATGACAATAGCATTCTCAACACCAATAATTAGTAAACCGATGGTATAAATTATAAACAGAATAAGAATCTGTAATATTAAACCAACAAAGTAACGAGATAATAAATCTTTAATCTTAATGGACGATTGTTTAGAGCGCAATTCTTTATCATTTGGAATAAGTGTTATCAAGGCTTCTCCAAAGAGTTTGCTGTCTTTTAAAAAAAAGAATGAAATAAATAAAACCGAAAATAAGCCAATGCTAAAACTACCTAAACCACTAACGATTGAATTTAAAAAATCTGGGATTACAGAATAGTCAATTTCAGACAAGATATTACCTGGATTAATCTTTTCTCCAACTTCAATATTGTTTAATTGAAAATAGCGAACGGCCTCATTATACAAATCTTCAACATTGTCTTGTAACTGATCAATATTTAAAAGTGATAAATTGTGTCCTTGTTCTACTATTAAAGGAATAAATAACCTTACCAACCCTAAGAGAAGTCCAATAATAAATGTCATTGTTACGATTACGGCGATCGTATTATTAAATTTCAATTTACTACGTAAAAAAAGGACAATTGGTCTACCAACAAGCGATACTACTGCAGCTATAGCGATGTAAACAATTACGGATTGGGCCTTATATAGGAAAAATAAAAGCAAGAAAATACCCAATAAAACTGTGATAGCTCTTAAAATTCCGTTTGAGATTATTTTAGAATTCATTTTGTAAATATATGAAACACTTACATAAGTTGTTTGGTGATTTCGTATAAAGCAATATTTGTAGCTTGAACAACATTCATGCTACTATTTTGACCAAACATATTAATATGAATGACACTGTCCGAAAATTTTAAAATATATTCTGAAACACCAAAATTTTCGTCTCCTACGATAAGTGCAATTGGCTGTTTGGAAGAAAATGTAAACGAATGAATAGGTTTACTAGAATCAGTGATTTCTAAAGATATAATATGATAATTATTCTCTTTAAGTGATTTAACAACATCGAGAATATTTTCTGAAACTTCAAAATGAACACTATTTTCTGTCGCTCTAGATGTTTTCTTCATTTTTCGTCCTAGTGGAATTTTTTCACCACAAAAGATTATTCTTTTTATACCAAAAGCATCAGAAATTCTAAAAAGACTACCAAGATTTGGTGCATTTGTGATATTGTCGCAAACCAATATTATTGGAAAAGCCTTTTTACTAAAGTTTGTGTTATAGTGATTGAGTTGCTCCAAAATAGTTAATTCTCAAACGCATATTTAATAATATTTGCTCCCATTTTAAGTGCTTTTTCGCGAACATCTTCAGGGTCGTTATGGATTTCTGGGTCTTCCCAACCATCGCCTAAATCACATTCATATGTAAAGAGGAGTACTAATCTATCTTCATTAAAAATCCCAAATGCTTGGGGTCTTTTACCTTCGTGTTCATGGATTTTTGGTAATCCTTCAGGAAATTTATATGCTATAGAAAATATTTCATGATTTGATGGTAATTCAATTAAATCAGTATTTGGAAAAACTTTCTTTAATTCTTTGGTAATGTACGGTTGCATACCATAATTGTCATCAATATGTAAAAAACCACCAGACAATAAATAGCTACGTAGATTTTCTGCATCGTCTTCACTAAAAAACACATTGCCATGGCCCGTCATGTGTACTAATGGATATTGAAAAATATCAATATCGCCAACTTCGACAGTTTCTAATTTTTCAGCTATTTTGGTATTAATATTTTCATTACAGTATGCTGCAAGGTTAGGTAGAGCAGTAGGGTTACTGTACCAATCGCCACCACCATTATATTTTACAACTGCAATTTTTTGTGCAGACAAAGTTGAAAGTAAAAAGCTGAAAGTAAAAAGTAGAATGACTTTTTTCATATTATTGATTTGCAAATGCTACACTATGACAAGCTACAATTGAAGCAGTTTCTGTACGTAATCTCGTTTTTCCCAAAGTTACAGGTTTAAAATTATTTTGAAGCGCTTGTGTGATTTCTTTAACAGAAAAATCGCCTTCGGGACCAATTAGAATTGTTATTTCTTTATTTGGTTTTAATTCACTTTTAAGAGTTGTCTTGTTGGTTTCTTCACAGTGGGCAATATATTTCTGTCCTTTAAATTCTTGTATAACGAAATCCTTAAAAGTAATTGCCTCATTTAATTTTGGCAAATAACAGTTTAATGATTGTTTCATGGCAGACTGCAAAATTTTCTCAAAACGTTCTGTTTTAATCACTTTACGTTCGCTATGATCGCAAATTATTGGCGTTATGGTATCAATACCAATTTCGGTTGCTTTCTCCAGAAACCATTCGTAGCGATCATTTATTTTTGTTGGTGCAACTGCTAAATGTAATTTGTAAGGACGCTGTTGCTGTTTTTCTTTTGAGATAATATTCGCAATACATTTTTTTATATTGGGTATTGCAATTTCTGCATTAAACAACCAACCTTTACCATTCGTAATTTGAAATATATCTCCAACTTGTTTTCGTAATACTTTTACAATATGTTTGCTCTCTTCTTTAGAGAAAACAATTTGTGAACTTTCTTCTGTTATTTCTGGATTATAGAATAGTTGCATACAACGAAGATAAAAAAGGATTTAAGATTAGTATATAACGATTAATGATTTTTTAGCTGTTTGCTGCAACTGCAAATTTCTAACTATATTTTAAGTCTTGCAGAGGCCATGATATCCTGTTCTGCAAAATCGTTATTAAGAAATTTTAAATAGCCAACAATTGCAATCATTGCTGCGTTGTCTGTGGTGAATTCAAATTTAGGGACATAGGTTTTCCAACCAAACTTAATTTCACCATCTTTTAAAGCCTTCCGTATTCCAGAATTTGCCGAAACTCCACCACCAATAGCAATATGATTAATACCAGTTTGCTTTGTAGCGAGTTTTAACTTATCGATTAAAATACCAATAATTGTATATTGGATAGAGGCACAAATATCATTCAAGTTTTCTTCTATAAAATTCGGATTCGCTTTTGTTTCTCTTTGAATAAAATAAAGTACAGCCGTTTTAAACCCAGAAAAGCTAAAGTTTAGACCTTCAACTCTTGGTTTTGTAAAGGTGAATGCTTTCGGGTTACCAAGCTGTGCTCGCTTATCTATTTCTGGTCCAGCAGGATAATCTAGTCCTAGAATTTTGCCACTTTTATCATAGGCCTCACCAACTGCGTCATCTAGAGTTTCACCAATTACTTGCATTTCAAAATAATTGGTTACGTTAACAATTTGTGTATGTCCTCCAGAAATAGTCATAGCTAAAAATGGAAAAGGAGGTTTTTCGAATCCATCTTCATCTATGAAATGTGCCAAAATATGCGCTTGCATATGGTTCACATCTATTAGTGGAATGTTTAAACCATAAGATAGAGATTTAGCAAACGATGTTCCAACGAGCAACGAACCCATTAAACCTGGACCTCTAGTAAATGCTATTGCATTTAATTGGTCTTTATTAATATTTGCTTTTTCTAAAGCTTGATGTACAACAGGCACAATATTTTGCTGATGTGCTCTAGATGCCAATTCTGGTACTACGCCACCATATTCTTTATGAATCTTTTGGCTTGCAACAACATTGCTTAAAATTTTTCCGTTGTGAATAATTGAAGCAGCAGTATCGTCGCAAGAAGATTCGATTCCTAGAATGTATATGTTTCGTGAAGCCATTAATAAATGTTAGGCATAATAATTGTAAATCTTATTTTTAATCAAACATCTTTTTTGTTTGATTAAACGTAAATACAAAATTACTCATTTATTTTTTTAGGAATTGAGTATTTATGTTTAAGTAGTTTATTTTAGATAGAAATTTTAGAAAAACGTTATCTAAAGAAGTGTAGTTTATTCTAAAGAAAATTATAACTTTAACGCATATCAAGAAAATATTAAAAATAGCATCAAAATTAATAGCCATTGTGCTGTTACTCTTCATCATTTTGATGTTGTTTCTCTCAATTCCTGCTGTACAAACTCATTTTGGTAAAAAGGCCACAAAATATCTTAATGATGAATTTGGTACAAATATAAATATTGGAAAAGTTGGACTTCAGTTTAATGGAGATGTAGAGTTAAAAAATATTTATATAGAAGATTATAAAAAAGACACACTCATTAGTATTAACGAACTTAATACATCCATTATTAATTTTAAAAATGTTTACGAAGGTAAATTACTTTTTGGTGATATCGATGTTATTGGATTACTTTTTAATATTAAAACCTATAAAGGAGAAACCGATACAAATCTTGATATTTTCGTAGCCAAGTTTGATGATGACAATCCAAGAGACAAAGAAAGCAATTTTTTAATGTCATCAAGTGACGTATCAATTTACGATAGTGCGTTTAGGTTATCGGATGAAAATAAGAATGAAACAAATAGTTTATCATTTAATGATTTAAATATTAATGCAACAAATTTTTTAATTAACGGCAGTAATGTTAGTGCAAGGATAAATACACTTGCTTTTGTTGATAGGCGAGGTGTGGTAGTACAGAATATGTCTACAAACTTTGTTTACACTTTAAAGGAGATGACATTTGCTAATTTGGATATAAAAACTAAAAATTCAGAATTAAAAGGCGATGTTAAGTTTGAGTATGATCGAGAAGATTTACAGTTTTTTACTGATAGTGTTCAAGTAACTGCAAATTTTAAAAACACAGATGTTTCTTTGAGCGAACTAAATACATTTTATAATGAGTTTGGAAAAAATCAAAGAGCAAAATTAGATGTAAATCTTACAGGAACACTAAATAACCTTTATGCCGAAAACTTAAAATTAACATCAGGAAGTCATACAATCATTTATGGTAATATATTATTCAAAAACCTATTTAATAGTAATGAGAATAATTTTTACATGAATGCCAATTTTAGAAACTTAACGTCTACTTATAAAGATTTAAAAGCATTATTACCAAATGTTCTTGGCAAGTCAATTCCTTCATCCTTCGATAGGTTGGGAAACTTCACTATTATTGGTAATTCGCAAATTAGTCCATCTACAATAAAAGCAGTTTTGGTTATTGATACCGAGTTAGGCTTAATAAATTCTAATCTCGAAATGACTGAGGTTAATGATATAGATAATGCAGCATATATTGGTAAGGTGATTTTTGACGAATTTGATATAGGTACGTTTGTAGAAAACCCAAAACTCAAAAGAGCAACTTTAAATTTAGATGTAAATGGTGTTGGTTTTACAAAAGAAAGTATAGATACACAATTAAATGGGGACATTCATTATATTGAATATAATGATTACTCATATTCAAATATTTTGGTATCTGGTAATTTGCAAGACAATATTTTTAATGGAAAATTAATATCTGATGATATTAATTTTAAATTCAATTTTGATGGATTAGCAGATTTCTCACAGGAGGTTTATAAGTTTGATTTTGTTGCAGATGTGAAGCATGCAGATTTGCGAATTTTAAATTTTGATAAGGATAATGCCCTATCAATTTTCAGAGGAAAGGTAGATATGAAAATGAATGGCACAAATATTAATGATGTCTACGGCGATATTTCATTTAAGAATACCTATTTTAAAAATGAATTTGACGAATACTTTTTTAAAGATTTTCAGTTAACATCAACTTTTTCAGAAGACAAAATTAGAAACATACAAGTTAATTCTCCAGATATTGCCGAAGGGCATATACGTGGTAACTTCTTATTTGAAGACATAGGCAAACTTTTTGAAAATGCGATAGGCAGTATTTATGCAAATTATACTCCACATGAAGTTAAAACAAATCAGTTTATAGATTTTAATTTTAGGATATATAATAAAATAGTCGAAATCTTTTATCCAGATGTTACACTTGGCAATAACACGTTTATTAAAGGTCGTGTAGAAAGTGATGAAAAAGAATTTAAACTTATATTTAAATCACCAAAAATAGCACTCTTTGATTACTTCGCAAAAGACATTGAGCTTTTGGTGGATAATAAAAACCCATTATTTAACACCTATATTGAAGTAGATAGTATTAATACAAAATACTACAGTGTGTCAAAATTCAATCTTATAAATTTAACGCTTAACGATACATTGTATATGAGATCAGAATTTAAAGGAGGTAAATACAATGACGATATATATAATTTAAGTTTTTATCATACAATTAATGAAGAAAATCAATCTGTTATTGGTTTTAAAAAATCTGATATAACCTTTAAAAGCAACACATGGTTTATAAACGAAACTCAAAATGATTTTAATAAAATTGAGTTTGATAAAACATTAACAAACTTTAAAATAGACCAATTAGTAATGAATCATCTTGACGAAGAGATTAAGTTATCTGGTGTTATTCGAGACTCTACTTATAAAGATATAAAGCTTAATTTTAAAGATGTAGATTTAGCCAAAATAGCACCGCCAATAGATAGTTTAAAACTAGATGGCAACATTAACGGTAAATTAGATATACTTCAGCAAAATGGTGCATATCTTCCAAACTCTAAAGTTACTATTGATAATTTTAGAGTAAATGATTTTCTTTTAGGTTCATTTAATGCAGCCATAGAAGGAAACGAATCTCTTACAAAATATACCGTAAATGTTACTATAAAAGATGATGTTAAACAATCTTTTAGAGCAATCGGAGATATTAATATTGGCGACAATAATTCGACCATAGATGTCGATGTTAATTTTAACAAGTTCGATTTGTTTCCACTTAACCCTTTAGGTCAAGGTGTTATCACTAACATTCGAGGTATCGTTAACGGTCAGGCAAAAATTGCTGGTAATTTAAAACGCCCCAATATTACAGGTCATTTAATTTTAAATAATACAGGTTTAGCCATTCCATATCTAAATGTTGATTATGCAATGAATGATAGGGCATCGGTAACGCTTAAAAATCAAAGTTTTATATTTAATAATATCGAATTAACCGACACAGCGTTTAATACCAAAGGAAGATTAAATGGAAGCTTAAGTCACGTAAATTTATCCGATTGGAGTCTCGATTTAGATATTAATACACCAAGATTGCTAATTTTAAATACCGAAGAAACTGAAGAGTCTTTATATTATGGTACAGGCTTTATTGGTGGCACAGCAACGATTTCTGGCCCTACCGAAGAACTTGTTATTAGTGTAGATGGTGAAACGGAGAAAGGAACCGAATTTAAGATCCCATTAAATGATACAGAATCTTTTGGAGATAATTCATTTATTCATTTTTTAAGCCCAGAAGAAAAGAGAGCAAGACTTCTAGGAGTAGAGTTAGTTCGAGAAGATATTAAAGGATTAGAATTAGATTTTAACCTCGATGTTACAGAAGATGCCCAAATAGAATTGGTTTTAGATAAAATTTCGGGTAGTACTATTAAAGGTCGAGGAATTGGAGGTATGCTTGTTGAAATTAATACCAACGGGAAATTCAATATTTATGGAGATTTTTCTGTTTTCGAAGGTGTTTATAATTTTTATTATGGAGGTTTAATACAAAAAACATTCATCGTTGAGCCTGGCGGTACTTTAGCGTGGGAAGGTGATCCGTTAAGTGCTCAAATAAATATTAAAGCGATTTATGAGACTAATGCAAATCCGTCCCCTTTATTAGACAATCCTATAAATAGAAGTATTCCTGTAAATGTAGAAATCGCTTTAACAGGACAGTTGGAAAAACCCGAACCAAACTTTAGCTTCGAGTTTCCAACTGCTAATTCTACGGTAAGATCAGAATTGCAATACAGTTTAGAATCAAAAGACGAAAGAGATAATCAAGCATTATATTTATTATCAACAGGTTCATTCTCAAGCGGGCTTAATAATATAAATGCCTATGGAACACTCACCGAAAGATTAACAGGAATTGTAAATAGTTTTTTTGATAATAGTGACAATAAAATCAATATTGATTTAAATTATGAAAATGCCGAAAAAACACCAGAATACGAATCTGATGCAAAATTAGGTTTATCCTTACAAACTAAAATTAGTGACAGAATATCAATTAATGGAAAGTTTGGGGTTCCTATTGGTGGAGTGAGCGAAACGGTAATTGCAGGAGATGTGCAAATTGACTTTTTACTTAATGAAGATGGTACCTTAACCGCAAGCGTTTTTAATAGGGAAAATAGCATTCAAAACTTTGGTGAAGAAATAGGTTACACTCAAGGGATAGGTATTACTTATTCGGTAGAATTTGACACATTTAAAGAACTTATGCAAAAGATTTTCAAAAGCAAAGGGAAGGATATTGAAACACCAAAAAATACTGCCCATGAAAATGCAGATGATACAGATAGTTCCTTACCAGATTTTATGAATTTTAAGCAAGCTTCAGAAGTAGAAAACTAGCTTGTAATACCTCATTTTATAAACATTTCTAGAATATTTATTAACGAAAACGTTTGAGTTTTTATATTTAGTTAAAAACTCCAAAATCATAGTATTTTTATAAGATAAGTTTAGTAGTTTTACTTTTTAAACAGGAAAACACATGCCAAAAAGTATTAAAAAAATAGGCGTTTTAACCTCTGGAGGTGATTCTCCAGGAATGAATGCTGCAATACGTTCTGTAGCTCGAACATGTGCATATCATAACCTTGAATGTATAGGTGTTTATCGTGGGTATGAAGGTCTGATAGAAGGTGATTTTATAGAAATGAATGCACGAAGTGTAAAAGGTATTATTAATAAAGGAGGTACGGTATTAAAATCAGCTCGCTCTAAGGAGTTTAGAACAAAAGAAGGTAGACAAAAAGCATATACCAATCTTAAAAACGAAAATATTGATGGATTGGTTGTTATTGGTGGAGATGGTTCTTTTACAGGAGCGATAATTTTTAATCAAGAATTTAATTTTCCTGTTATGGGAATTCCTGGAACTATCGATAACGATATATTTGGTACAACACATACGTTGGGCTTTGATACAGCATTAAATACAGTGGTCGAAGCAATTGATAAAATACGCGATACGGCAAGTTCTCATAATAGATTATTTTTTATTGAAGTTATGGGTCGAGATGTAGGTCATATAGCTTTAAATGTTGGAGTCGCTGGTGGAGCTGAAGAAATTTTAATACCTGAAGAAAATTTAGGGTTAGATAGATTAGTCGAATCTTTGCGTAAAAGTAGAAAATCTGGTAAATCTTCTAGTATTGTAGTTGTAGCCGAAGGCGATAAAATCGGAAAAAACATCTTCGAGTTAAAAGACTATGTAGATGAGAATATGTCTGGTTACGATGTTAGAGTTTCAGTATTAGGACATATGCAACGAGGTGGGTCGCCATCTTGTTTAGATCGTGTTTTGGCTAGTAGAATGGGAGTAAAGGCAGTAGAATCTATTCTAGAGGGTAAAACCAATTTTATGGTAGGCTTGTTAAATAACAAAATAGAATTAACGCCATTAGAACAAGCTATTAAAGGAAAATCAAAAATTAATTTAGAATTATTAAGAGTGTCAGATATTATGACAACATAAAACAAAAAGAAAATGTCAAAAACAAAAATTGGAATTAACGGATTTGGTAGAATAGGAAGAATTGCTTTTAGAGTAGCTGTAAGCAGACCAAATATTGAAGTCGTAGGAATTAATGATTTATTAGAAGTAGAGCATTTAGCATATTTATTAAAATACGATTCAGTTCACGGACAGTTTGATGGAACCATTGAGGTTAATAACGGTAATTTAGTTGTAAACGGAAACGAAATTAGAGTTACTGCAGAACGTAACCCAGAAGATTTAAAATGGGATGCAGTTGGAGCAGAAGTTGTTTTAGATTGTACAGGTATTTTTACAACCTTAGATACAGCACAAGCACATATTACTGCTGGAGCCAAAAAAGTTGCAATTTCTGCACCTTCTGCAGATGCACCAATGTTTGTAATGGGCGTTAATCATGATAAGATTAAAGCTAATGATACTATTGTTTCTAACGCATCTTGTACTACAAACTGTTTAGCACCAATAGCAAAAGTCTTGAATGATAACTTCGGATTAGTAGAGGGATTAATGACAACAGTACATGCTGCAACAGCAACTCAATTAACTGTAGATGGGCCTTCACGTAAAAATTACAGATTAGGGCGTTCAACATTAAATAATATTGTACCAGCAACTACAGGTGCTGCAAAAGCAGTTGGCAAAGTAATCCCTGAATTAAACGGAAAATTAACGGGTATGGCATTTCGAGTGCCAACTGTAGATGTATCTGTAGTAGATTTAACTTGCCGTCTAGAAAAACCAGCCACATGGGAAGAAGTAAAGGCAGCAATCAAAAATGCTTCTGAAAACGAAATGAAAGGTGTTTTAGGATATACAGAAGAAGGTGTTGTTTCTCAAGATTTTGTTTCTGAACCTCGAACTAGTGTTTTTGATGCTAATGCAAGTATTGGCTTAAATGATAATTTTGTAAAAATAGTTTCGTGGTATGATAATGAGTTTGGTTACTCAACCAAATTAATAGATTTAGCCGAACATATAAATTCAATATAGTTCTAATTGTAGAAAGGTTATTTTAAAAAAAGGAACCTTTCTACGTATTTAATTTTCAAAGTATCATGGTTTTAATTGTTGATAGTGGTTCTACAAAATGTGATTGGATTGCAGTAGATAAAGAGGGAAATCAGTTGTTAGAAAAAATGCGTACTAAAGGACTAAACCCTGCCATATTATCAGAAAAAAAATTAGCAAAAATTATAAAAAAAAATAAAGATCTTAAAGAAAATCGAAAGATAGTATCACATGTGTTTTTTTATGGAGCAGGTTGTGGAACAGATCGACCAAATGCTCTTTTAAAAATTGTACTGCAACAAATTTTTATAAATGCCGAAGTAGAAGTTCGCGAAGATACTATGGCAGCGGTATATGCAACACTTAATCATGATAAAGAGGCAGCGGTAGTTTGTATTTTAGGAACTGGTTCTAATTGTTCTTATTATGATGGAGAAGAAATGCACCAACGTGTAAAGTCTTTAGGATATTCGATTATGGATGATGCTGCCGGAAATTATTATGGTAGACAATTAATTAGGGATTATTATTTTAACCATATGCCAGAAGACATTAGAGTTGCTTTTTCCGATAAGTATAATGTTGAAGATGATAACATTAAGTACAATTTGTATAAACAGCTAAACCCAAATGCATATTTGGCTACACATGCCGAGTTTATGTTTTTAAATAAGGATTCAGAATATATTACCAATTTAATTAAAAAGGGTATCCGTTTATTTGCCAAAAACATGATTATGCAATATAGAGAGGAGATTAAAAAAGTGCCTGTTCATTTTGCAGGTTCTATTGCCTTTTTCTCACAAAAAGAAATTAAAGAAGTTGCACAAGAGCTTGGTTTTAATGTTGGTAATTTTGAACGCAGACCTATTGAAGGTCTTGTTAAATATCACACCAGAAAATTTCAAATTACTCTATAATTACTAGACAACCTTTCATTTTATTTATTCGAAATTATGCTATTTACAGCCTAATTAAAATACTTAATAAAGTACAAGGGATCTTTAAGAATAAGTTTTGTTTTCTTGTTCTGCAACCCTAATAAAGGTCGTTCTTTTGGTAAGTTCTTTTAAACGTTGAGCGCCAACATAGGTACAGGTACTACGTATGCCTCCAAGAATATCTTGTAACGTCTTATCAACATTTCCTTTAAATGGTACTTCTACAATTTTACCTTCGCTTGCTCTATATTTTGCAACTTCACCAGCATGTTTATTCATGGCTGTACTAGAACTCATTCCATAAAATTGCTTAAATGGTTTTCCAAGACGTTCTATAAGTTCGCCACCACTTTCTTCATGACCTGCGAGCATCCCACCAAGCATTACAAAATCGGCTCCTGCACCAAAAGCTTTTGCTATATCACCAGGATTTGCACAACCACCATCGCTAATAATTTGCCCTCCTAAACCATGTGCTGCGTCGGCACATTCAATAATAGCAGATAATTGTGGATAACCAACGCCAGTTTTTATACGCGTAGTACATACAGAACCTGGACCAATACCTACTTTAACAATATCTGCTCCAGATAACAGTAATTCTTCTACCATTTCGCCAGTAACAACATTACCAGCAATGATAACTTTGTCAGGATATGTTTTTCGTGTTAGTTTCACAAAATCTACAAAACGTTCGGTATAACCATTTGCAACATCAATACAAATAAATTTTATACGAGAATTAAATTTAAGAATGGCATTTAGTTTCTCTACATCTTTTTCTTTTATTCCTATACTTATAGCAAAATAATCTATGATGTTTTCGTGAGCATTTGCCATAAAGATATTCCAATCCGTAATAGAATAGTGTTTATGTATGGCAGTAATGAGCTTGAATTTTGAAAGCGCAGCTGCCATTTCGAAAGTGCCAACAGTATCCATATTTGCAGCTATAATAGGAACGCCTTTCCATATCGTATCACTATGTAAAAATTTAAATTCTCTCTCTAGAGAAACTTGTTTTCTGCTTATTAATGTTGATCGTTTAGGTCGTATCATTACATCTTTAAAACCTAATTTCAAGTCATTTTCTATCCGCATAATATAAAATTGAGATTACTTACAAATATATCGATTTTTAGACATTCAGAAATAATATATTATTGTTGTTTTATAGTTAATTATAAATTAATTGAAAATTCCTTTTATTAACACATTTTTTTTACTTAACATTATAAATTATAACTACAAATATTTATAATAATGAAATATTCTTTTTTTAAACTTAAATTTAAAGGAGTAACTTATATTCTATTTTTATTAATATTTATTAAAACTAATGCACAAGATATCGAACCTAGACGCTGGTCAACAATGCCTTTAGGAACACATGTATTTGGTGCTGGTTATGGTTATACTAGTGGTAAAATATTATTTGATCCGGTATTAGAAGCAGAAGATGTTAAAGTAGATATACATGCTTTTGCTGCAGTATATGTACAACCATTTAAAATTGGCAAAAAACTTGGCAGAATAGATTTCTTATTACCTTATGCTACTGCTCGTTGGGATGGTTTACTTTCTGGTGAACCTATAACCATAAAAAGAAACGGCTTTTCTGACCCTAGAATACGGATGTCAGTTAATTTAATTGGCCCAAATGCAATGGGCCCAAAAGAAATGATGCAGTACCTGAAAGAACATCCAGTAAACACAATATTTGGAGCTTCAGTTGCAATTACTTTACCTTTAGGTCAATATGATGAAACTAAATTGCTTAATTTAGGCAGAAACAGATTTGTTATAAGACCCCAAATTGGGATGGTACATAATTGGGGATTATGGTCTTATGAATTAACAGGGTCTGTTTTTATTTATACCAATAACAACAGTTTTTTTAATAACCAAGTAAGAAAACAAGATCCAGTATTTGCTTTACAAACACATATTATACGTAGGTTTTCTAATAAAATGTGGGCTTCTTTAAGTGGTGGTTATGGTCTTGGCGGACAGTCTATCGTAAATAAAGAACCAAAAGATGATGAACATGGTGATTTCCTATGGTCTTTATCATATGGTGCACCGCTTTCCAAAACTCAAGCAATTAAACTTGTCTATGTGCGCTATGAAACAACAAAGGATGTTGGATCTAATACAAATACAATAGGAATCTCTTGGTCTAAACTTTTTTAGCACAAATTTTATTTAATTGCAATCATACTAATTTCAATATTTACAAATTTTGGAAGATTAGCAACTTCTACTGTTTCTCTAGCTGGTGCTGTAGCATGGTTAAAATATAAACCGTATACTTCATTAATTTGAGAAAAATTATTCATATCACTAATAAAAATAGACGTTTTAACAACATTTTTAAAAGTCATGTCTGCAGCTTCTAAAACAGCTTTCATGTTTTCCATCACTTGCTTTGTTTCGGTTTTAATGTCATCTAAAACCAATTCCATTGTTTTTGGATCTAAAGCTATTTGTCCAGAAGTATATAATGTATTTCCAGAAAGTACTGCTTGGTTGTAAGGACCAATGGGAGCAGGAGCATGCGATGTTTTAATAATATTTTTCATAATAGTTTATAATTGTTGATCTGGTCTTTGACGTTGATCGTATTTAAGATCGTTTAAAATGCCTGAACTAATGCCAATAAAGAAATACCAAGAACTACGTGAACTAAATGGTACCCAATCAAAATTCATTTTCCAACTTAATAAATCTCTAGAGAATCCTAATGAGGTATAAGTAAATCCTTGGTTTTTAAAATCGTAACCAGAAGAAGCTCGAACTTTCCATCTTGGAGATAATTCTACATCACCAGAAAACATTAATGAATTAGAAGAAATAGTATTTTCCCTTCTTGCATTAGTGTAATTTACAGAATATGCTAGACGCAAACTCCATGGGATGCTATAATTGTATAATTCAGATTCTTTTTCTTCGTCATCATCGTCTTCATTATCAAAAAGTTGGTTTGAAAAATCTGTAGCCCGTCCAAACATATCATCTGCACGACCACCACTTCTTAAATTTTCTTCTCGACTTCTTTCATTTCCTGTATCCTTAAACTCTTTACTAGAAATCGAGTAATTCATAGTTAGATTTGCACTGGTTAATCTAAATAGACTACCGCCATTATCTATATTAAAAACCCCAACTCGAGTGTTGTTGTTATCTAATGCATAAGGGTCTAGTGTTGCTCCAAAATTCACATTCATTTTATTATCGAATAGTTGTGTGCCACCACTTATTCGCATAGGGCTCCAGTTTAAAGAATCTGCTGCAAAATTGTATGAAGTCGAAAAGTTTAAATTATTTAAGATGGTTATTTTTTTAGGTTCTGTTGCTGTACTATCTCGATCTCTTACTTTGGCTTCAATATTGTTTGAAAGCGAAATACCCATAGAACTAGAAAAACGATTATTAGGTGCTCCAAAAATAGCATCCTCAAACCGTGTGAATTCTTCTACAGTTGTTGTTCCGTCTGCATCAATAACTTCGAAGGTGTCATAATAATTATCAAAAGAGGGGTTTATATTATAACTTATCGATGGTCGCATAATATGCCTAATCGCTTTAATTTTAGTGTCTTTACCTTCTTTTTCAAAATTAAACATACCATAAATAGTTGTTCCTAAACTTGTATTAAAATTGTAAGTTCTATAAGAGTCAAATCCATTAATTGTTTCTTCAATTATTTCATCTGTATCATCGTCATAATATTTGTCTATTGTTTTAAATGTCCAAACTTCTTCAAAATTAGTTCCTGCAGTTAAACTAAAGAATTTGAAGAGTTTAAAATTTGTACTTAACGGTATAGTGTGCTGTACTCCAGCTTTTGCGTCTTCAAACATTTCTTTTTTAAAGAAAAGAGAATCTGTAGTTTGTATTCTGTTTTCACCTCTTAAATTATATTGTAAATTAACATTTTGAATGATGCCTTTTTTAGTACCAACTTTCGGTGCAAAAGGAAAAACTCGACCAACACTTGCTTGTATAGTTGGTAGTGTCATATTAATTTGTTGTGTATTTGTATTTTGAGAATGTGTAGCTGTCGCACTAAAATTTACTTGAGGCTCTCCTTGAAATGTTTTTGAATATGATATGGATGATGATAGTGTATTATTTAAATAACTTGGTGAATTAATCTGATTTGCTGATTCCTGATAATAATTACTACTACCTAAATTCACAGAAGCAGAGAATCGAGAATTAGGACTTGCTTTCCCACTTTGGCTATGCGACCAACGAATATTGTATATTGTGCTTTTTGAATAATCAGGAAAACCACGCTCGCTATCTATCTGGCTTTCATACCTAAAGCCTACATTTCCACTATATTTATAACGTTTAGCGTATGAGCTTTCCATACGTAAACCATAGCTTCCGTTTGTATACAAATCTCCAAGCACAGCCAAATCTACATAATCGCTAATGGCAAAATAATAACCACCATTTTGTAGAAAAAAACCACGTCTATTTTCTTCACCGAAAGTTGGAAAAATAACACCTGATGTTTGCTTTTTGGTTAACGGGAAGTATGCAAAAGGTAATCCAATAGGCGTTGGAACATCATAAATAAATAAATTGGTAAGACCAGTTGCTACTTTTTCGCCAGGCACAATTTTTGCCTTTCGTAATAAAAAATAATATTCTGGATCTTCTCTGTTTTTAGAAGTTGTAAACTTCGCATTTCGTACAAAGTAAACAGAATCATTCATTTTTTTGGTAAGTTCTGCATCAATATATCCGCCAGATTGTTCAGTACGAGAATTAAAAATTAATGCTTTTTTTGTATTAAAATTAAATCGTATAGAATCTGGTTCAATAACATCTGCTCCTTGTGTAAACACAGGGTTTTGAGTATAATCACCCAAAGAATCTTTTATACGCCCAGCATAAACTTCATTTTTGCTATAATCTATAACAATAATTCCAGCTGCAATATTCATATCCTGATACGCTATAGTTGCATTGTTATACAAATAAAGTTTTTGTTCCTTTTGGTTAAAAGACGTATAGTCTGTTGCGCTATATTTTACAACATCAGTTAAATACTCTTTTCGTTTTACAGTGTCTTGTTTTGTGCTGTCTTGTGCAACTTCTGAAACTATAGATTCTCCAATCGTATTAGCTTCTAAAGTTTTCACCGTTAAATTAATACTGTCTTTTGCAACTTCTGCAGTTACCGGAACACTTGATTTAGGTATGTCTTGAGAATAGCAGAACGTGTTAATAAACACTGTAAAACTTATGGCAAAAAGTATTTGAAAGTAGTATGTACGCAATGCTTTTAAATGTATTTTTGTAAAAGTATGGCTCGGTTTTTGAATTGCCAAAATTACATATATTTTTTTGTGATTAATTTATTATTTCAAAAAATAATAAACGATGTTAAATCGAGTTTTAAAACTAGTCAATTTCAGTATGCAAACGAATAAATTAATTCATTTCGTATTATTTACCATAGTATTAACGTTTTTGTCGTTTAATGCGATGGCTATACAGCAGCCTTCAGATAAGTTTGTGGTTGTCTTAGATGCTGGTCATGGTGGTCATGATCCAGGGAACGTAGGAAATGGCTATAAAGAAAAAAGCATTGCACTAAATATTGCTTTAAAGATAGGAGAAGAACTCGAAAAGAATCCTAATATTAAAGTGATTTATACGCGTAAGTCGGATGTTTTTGTTGATTTGTTTGTAAGAGGGAAAATAGCAAATGAAGCCAATGCAGATTTGTTTGTTTCGATACACTGTAATTCTCATAATTCTCAAGCTCATGGTACAGAAACATTTGTTTTAGGAACCCATAGAAATCAAACAAATTTTGAAGTGGCAAAAAAGGAAAACTCTGTAATTCTTCTCGAGAACAATTATGAGAAAAATTATGGTGGATTTAATCCTAATTCACCAGAATCTGTGATTAGTATCCTTTTGGGTCAAGAAGAGTTTTTAGATCAAAGCATTATGCTAGCAAGTATGATACAAGATAACTTTACAAATAAATTAAAAAGAAAGAATAGAGGTGTGAAACAAGCAGGTTTTATTGTTTTACACCAAACTGTTATGCCAAGTGTCTTAATAGAAACCGGTTTTTTAACTTATAAAAGTGAAGGCTCTTATTTGAACTCGAAAAAGGGTCAAAATGATATGGTGTCATCAATTAAAGAAGCTATTCTATCTTATAAAAAATCTTTAGATCATAATGTTGGTGAGCAAATTTCTATACCTGAAGAAGAGGTGAGTTACTCTGTTGATAGTAGTTTTAAGTTTAAAGTACAAATTGCTGCAAGTTCTAGAGAGTTGGCTTTACAGCCATATAACTTTAATGGATTAGAGAAAATTACTAAAGAAAAAGAAGGAGATTTATATCGTTACTTTTATGGTGAAACTTCAAATTATACTGAAGTTACAAAGCTTAAAAGTGAAGCAAGACAAAAAGGATACACTACGTGTTACGTTGTCGCTTACAAAGACGGTGTAAAAATTTCATTAAATGAAGCAATAAAAACAAGTACGAATTAGATTATTCTTTTTAAATTTATCTCTATTTTTGTTTTATAACATAACTTATTTAATTTGAAAATATCAAGAGAAGTTAAAACCGCCATACTAGTTATACTAGGAATAGTTCTACTTATTTTTGGATTCAACTATTTAAAAGGCAAGAACCTACTTAATTCTTCACGAACATTTTATGCTGTTTATGATAATGTAGAAGGATTGGCTAATTCTACACCTGTTACAATTAACGGATTAGCAGTAGGAAAGGTTCAAAACATATCGTTTACAGAAGATGGAACTGCAAAACTACTTGTAACACTTCTTGTAGATAACGATTTTCAATTTTCAAAAAATAGTACGGCAGAATTATATGAAGCTGGTTTAATAGGTGGTAAAGCTATTGCAATAGTGCCAGCATTTGATAATGAACCAAATGCAGAAGCTGGTGATTTCTTAAAAGGATCTGTCAAAGCAGGTTTAAGCGAATTGTTAAATCAGAAACTAACACCATTGCAAGAGAAAATAGAAATAATGATGGTTAGTGCAGACTCACTATTAACGAACTTAAATGATGTTTTTGATGAACAAACAAAAAACAATTTAAAAGGTAGTATTGCTGGTTTAAATCAAACCATAGCATCGTTTAAATCTACATCTGTTTCTTTAAATCAATTAATAAATGATAACAAAGAAAACTTGGATAATACATTAAGTAATGTTGAGAATATATCGTCTAACCTTTCAAAGGTTACAGATTCATTAGCTAATGCAGATCTTGGTGAAACAGTGAAGAAACTCGAATCTACTATTAATAATTTCGACAAAATATTATCTAATATTGAAGCTGGGGAAGGATCTATGGGCAAACTATTAAAGGATGAAGGTTTATACAATAATCTTGAAGGAGCGACTAAAGAAATGAAAGAGCTTTTAGAAGATATAAAGTTACATCCAAAACGTTATTTCAGAATATTATCTAAAAAAGAGATTCCTTATAACGAAGATTAAATCAAAAATTCATTCATGGATTACTTGCCAAACATACTATTTGCCTTAACACTTATTTTAGGATTCGGATATTTTTTTAAAAATGTAAAAACACTTATACGTAATATTAAACTTGGTCAAGATGTTAATGTTAGTGATAATAGATCACAACGTTGGAAAAACATGGCAATGATTGCACTTGGGCAAAGTAAAATGGTAAAGCGGCCAATAGCTGGTTTTTTTCACATTGTTGTTTACGTAGGTTTTATTGTAATTAACATCGAAGTCCTTGAAATTATTATCGATGGCTTGTTTGGGACACATCGTATTTTTTCTAGTATTGGCAGTTTATATGGTATTCTAATAGGAATTTTTGAAGTATTAGCTATTCTTGTATTTATCTCAGTAATTGTTTTTTGGATTCGTAGAAACATTATTAAAATTCAACGCTTTTGGAATGCAGAAATGACTTCTTGGCCAAAAAATGACGCCAATTACATTCTATATTTCGAAATGGCTTTAATGACATTGTTTTTGGTTATGAATGCCACAGATACTCATTTTCAAGAGATGAACAATGGTAATATAATAAGCCAATACATAGTACCTTTCTTTAATGGTTTTTCAGATGAAAATTTACACATTATAGAAAGAGCAGCTTGGTGGATTCATATTCTCGGAATAATAGTATTTTTAAATTACTTGTATTTTTCAAAGCATTTACATATTCTTTTAGCATTTCCAAATACGTTTTATGCGAGTTTAAACCCAAAAGGACAACTCAATAATCTTGAGTCTGTAACCAAAGAGGTCTTGCTAATGATGGATCCAAACGCCGATCCGTTTGCTGCACAACCAGAATCAACAGAAGATGAAACTCCTGCAAAATTTGGAGCGTCAGATGTGCAAGATTTAAATTGGGTTCAATTATTAAATGCTTATACATGTACAGAATGCGGACGTTGTACCAGCGAATGTCCTGCAAACCTAACTGGAAAGAAACTGTCGCCTCGTAAAATTATGATGGATACACGAGATAGATTAGAAGAGGTAGGAAAGAATATAGATGCTAATAAAGGTGAGTATATTGACGATGGCAAACAACTATTAGGTGATTATATTAGCCATGAAGAGCTTTGGGCGTGTACATCATGTAATGCTTGTGTAGAGGCTTGCCCAATAAGTATTAATCCATTATCCATAATTATGGATATGAGACGTTATTTAGTTATGGAGCAATCTGCTGCACCAATGGAGCTAAATAATATGATGACCAATATTGAAAATAATGGTGCGCCATGGCCATACAACCAGATGGATAGATTGAATTGGAAGAATGAATAAATAATGAACAGTTTAAAAATTTCAATATTGGCCTTTTGTTTCCTTTTTGCAACTAATATATTTGCACAAAGTGGATATCAAAAAGATTCATTACAAATAAAAGTTTATACAAAGATTGAATATAAAGATAGTTATGCAACCGACATTCGTATAGATAAAGTTTTTTGTGACTATTGTTCAGAATATCAAACAGAAAAAGTAAAAGAAGAAGCAAAAAAAATTGCCTATTATGAAAGAAATGAGAAACAAAATAGGTTAAAAAATGGCATCAAGAAACTTACTTTATATATAAGAGTTTCTAAAAAAGATCTTCTTGAATTAAAGCAAGAAAAACCTCTAGACAGTATTAATTATAATAAATTATAATGAGCGAATCACTTGTAGTAAAAACAATGGCCGAGTTTATGGCAGAAGATAAACAGCCAGAAGTGTTATTTTGGGTTGGTTCTGCAGGAAGTTATGACGATCGAGCAAAAAAAATAACACGCGCTTTTGTAAAAATACTTAATAAGGCTAATGTCGATTTTGCTGTTTTAGGCACAGAAGAAAGTTGTACTGGTGATGCTGCCAAACGTGCCGGAAATGAGTTTTTATTTCAAATGCAAGCTGTAACAAATATTGAAATTTTGAATGCTTATGAGGTTAAAAAAATAGTTACTGCTTGTCCGCATTCATATAATACCTTAAAAAACGAATATCCAGAATTAGGAGGAAAATACGACGTTTTGCACCATACACAATATATTAAAGAATTGTTTGATGCAGGTAGAATAAAAGTTGGAACCGATAATAAATATAAAGGCACGCGAATTACGTTTCATGACCCTTGTTATTTAGGACGTGCAAATAACGTGTACGAAGCACCACGCGATTTATTAAACTTAGTAGGTGTAGATTTAATAGAAATGAAGCGACACAAAAGCACATCATTATGCTGTGGAGCAGGAGGAGCACAAATGTTTAAGGAACCAGAAAAAGGCGATATGGATATTAATGTTCTACGAACAGAAGATGCTTTAAAAACGAACCCAAAAATTATAGCTACTGGTTGTCCGTATTGCAACACCATGATGACAGATGGTATTAAATTTAAAGAAAAAGAGAGCGAGGTTGATGTATTAGATATCGCTGAACTTATTGCCAATACCCAAGAATAATTAGTAAACCAAACAAACCTCTAATATAATAATGTTAGTAGACTTTAAAACATTACCAGAATCTTCACGTATTTGGATCTACCAAGCAAATCGGTCTTTTTCTGAAATAGAGCTTGAAGAAATATCAAATAAACTTGATGTGTTTATCGAAAACTGGACAGCACATGGCAGTGATTTAAAAGCTGGATTTAGTATAAAATACAAACGCTTTATTGTAATAGCTTTAGATCAAAAAATGAATCAGGCTACAGGTTGCTCGATAGATGCTTCAGTTAGTTTTATTCAACAATTAGAAAAAGATTATCAAGTAGATCTATTAGATAAAATGAATGTTTCTTATAAACAAGGAGAATTTGTCGCCTATAAAACTCTAGTAGATTTCAGAAAAATGGCCAAACAAAAAGCTGTTTCCAAAAAAACCATTGTCTTTAATAATTTGGTTACCAATATTGCTGAATTTAATGAAAACTGGGAAGTACCTGCAAGCGAAAGCTGGCATAGTCGCTTTTTAAAATAAGGTGGTAATTAATTCAAAAAAACTTTCATAATCCAAATAGAATATTGATTTTTACCGCTTTGAATAAGCAATGATAAAATTATGGCTAACGATATTTTTTTATTAAATATTTCGGGACCAGATAAACCTGGTTTAACCTCTAGTTTAACAAGTGTTTTGGCAGATTATGATGCCAAAGTATTAGACATTGGGCAAGCAAATATTCACGATACATTGTCTTTAGGAATGTTATTTGAAATTGAATCAGGAGAAAAGTCATCTGCAGTGCAAAAAGATTTACTTTTTAAAGCTTATGAACTTGGTATCACAGCTAAGTTTACGCCAATCACATCAAATGATTATGAAGACTGGGTACATCTTCAAGGCAAAGATAGATACATTGTTACAATTTTAGGCGAAAAACTTGCAGCTCAACAAATAACAGAAGTTACAAAGGTAATTTCAGAAAATAATTTGAATATTGATGCCATAAAAAGATTAACAGGTCGTTTGTCTCTAGTTAGAGAAGAAGAATATCCAAGAGCATCTATACAATTATCTATTAGAGGAAAAATTGAAAACAAAGTCGATATTACTGAAAAATTCATGCAAATATCTAGAGAATTAGATGTTGATATTGCATTTCAAGAAGATAATATTTATAGACGAAATAGACGTTTAGTTTGTTTTGATATGGATTCTACCTTAATACAGACAGAAGTTATAGACGAATTAGCAGAATTAGCTGGCGTTGGAAAACAAGTAAAAGCTATTACCGAATCTGCAATGCAAGGAGAAATAAATTTTAACGAAAGCTTCAAAAAACGCATGAAGCTTTTAAAAGGTTTAAGTGAAGAAGTTCTTCATGATGTGGCTGTTAATTTACCAATAACCAAAGGGGCAAGAAGGTTAATAGATACTTTAAAAAATTACGGATTTAAAACCGCTATTTTATCGGGTGGATTTACATATTTTGGTAATTATTTGCAAAAAGAATTAGGGATTGATTATGTATATGCCAATCAATTAGAAATTAAAGATGGTCTTTTAACTGGTAATTATCTTGGCGAAATTGTTAATGGAAATAAAAAAGCAGATTACCTTAAAGAGATTGCAAAAAAAGAAGGCATCGATATTAGTCAAACTATTGCAGTTGGAGATGGAGCAAACGATTTGCAAATGCTTAATCTTGCAGGTTTAGGTATCGCTTTTCATGCAAAACCAAAGGTAAAAGATAATGCTCAAAGCTCTATATCTAGTATTGGTTTGGATGGAGTCTTATATCTTTTAGGCTATCACGATAGACATATAGATTTGATTGAATAAGTTGAATCAATTTAAACCGAAACCTAAAGGTTTTAAATAGACTCATTATAAATTAACTTCTCTATATACTTTTAAGTAATAATTTGAGTTATTTATTTTAAATAAATAATAAAATGAAATATATATTTAGTGTCGTCATATTTTTGACTTCATTTACACTTTTTGCTCAAGATTGGCATATAGATTTTGAGGAAGCTAAGAGCGTAGCTTCAAAAAATCAACAAAATATAGTTTTAGTTTTTCAAGGTTCAGATTGGTGCGCTCCATGCATTAAACTTGATAGAGAAGTTTGGAGTACTAAAGAATATCAAGAATTGGCAAAAAATCATTTTGTAATGCTAAAAGCAGATTTTCCTAGAAAAAAAGGAAATAAACTTTCAGAAAATTTACAAAAACAAAATGCCCATTTAGCAGAAACTTATAATAAAGAAGGTTTCTTTCCTTTGGTAGTTATCCTCTCATCTGACGGGAAAATACTTGGTAAACTAGGTTATGAAAAAACGACTCCAGAACAATATTTTAATAAACTCATAACTTTTGAAAATTAGATTTTGCATCCTAATTGTTTTGCCTTTATTGGTTTCTAGCCTCAACGCACAAGAAACCTTTAATAGAACAGTGAAGCTCATGGGAAGCCGTTTTGATATTACTGTAGTTGGTAATAATAAGAAGCAAGCAGATAGTTTTATAGATATGGCTATTTCAGAAATTACTAGAATTGAAAAGTTAATTTCGTCTTGGGATTATAATTCTCAAACATCAATAATCAATAAAAATGCAGGTATTAAACCTGTAAAAGTTGATAAAGAGCTTTATTACTTAATCGAAAGAGCAATTAAAATTTCAAAACTTACAAAAGGTGCTTTTGATATTAGTTATGCATCTATGGATAAAATATGGAATTTCGATGGTAGTATGACAGAAATGCCTTCTGAAGAAATAGTGAAACAATCAGTGTCGAAAGTTGGTTATAAAAATATTGTTTTGGATTCAGAAAATCATTCTGTGTTTTTAAAATTAAAAGGAATGAAAATTGGTTTTGGAGCAATTGGTAAAGGGTATGCAGCAGACAAAGCTAAAGCCCTATTGCAAAAGCATCATGTTATTGCTGGAATAATTAATGCTTCGGGAGATTTAAATACCTGGGGGAAACAACCAAATGGACAAGATTGGATGGTAGCCATAGTAAACCCATTAAATAAAGACAAAGTTTTTTCATGGTTCCCTGTTATTAATAGTGCTGTTGTAACTTCAGGAAATTATGAAAAGTACGTGCAATTTAATGACGAATTATATTCACACATCATCGACCCTCGAACTGGTTATCCAAGTAAAGGAATTTTAAGTACTTCTATTTTTACTAAAAATGCTGAATTAGCAGACGCTTTAGCAACTTCAATTTTTGTAATGGGAATTGAAACAGGTTTAGATTTTGTGAATCAATTAAAAAATGTAGAATGCATAATTGTCGATAAGGATAATAAAATACATACATCTAGTAATATTACAATGACTCAAACAAATTAGTATGAAAAATTTAATTATGATTATAATATTAGTAACTTTTTTTAGTTCCTGTTCAACAGTTAAAGAATATGAAAAAGTTAATTTAAATGATCCGGATATGGCATTAACACAAATGCAGATAGACCGTTTTGAAACAAACTACCAAGTGTATCGAGAAGCAGCTGCAGGAGCAAATGGTGGTAAATCTGGTGGCGGCTGTGGATGCAATTAATTATGAATAAAATCTTTATAATATTCGTGTTTTTATTCGGTTATCTTGGTTATTCGCAAGATGAACCTATAGCTACTTATAAAAAAAGAGTTTTAGAGCAAACTGAAGTTGATTTTTTAATGAGTTATTATTCTCAAGATGGAGATAATGCTGCTGTAACTGGTGGTATTGGAACAGAAGAATTAACAGATATAACACCAACTTTTGTTTTTTCTATTCCTTTAAACGAAGACGATGTTCTTACTGTTGATGCTGGAATTTCTAGTTATACTTCTGCATCTTCTAGTAATTTAAATCCATTTGATGTTTCTGGCGCTTCTAATTCGGGAGAAGATGACGATGATGAAGATGATGATAATGATAGAGTTCAAAACGGACAAGCTTCAGATATCATTGGTAGCCCTTGGGTAGCTTCCTCTGGAGCATCACAACAAGATGTTTGGGGAAGTATTACTGTAGATTATTCGCATAGTTCTGACGATAGAAATTTTATTTGGAATACAAATATTTCTTTTGCTACAGAATACGATTATACTTCTTTTGGTTTAGGAGGTGGCGTTGCTAAATTGTTTAATGAAAAGAATACAGAATTAAGTGCACACGCTAAAGTATATATAGATTTATGGAATCCGCTGTATCCCACAGAATTAGACTCATATTTAGATGTAGATGGTGATTTGGATGATGGGTTTTTTGAAGACGTTGATATTTTAGATCAAAATGGCAATATTAGCACAAATTGGCAACCAATAAATGGATTTTCCTTAATTAAAGATAAAGGAAGAAATACATATGCTTTAACATTGTCATGGGCACAGATACTTAATAAAAACTCACAGTTTTCGTTTTTCGTAGATATTGTTCAACAGCAAGGTTGGTTGGGTAATCCAATGCAAAGAGTGTATTTTACAGATACAGAAAACTACTTTATTGGTAACGCTTCAAGTATACCAAATTATACATCAAAACAGAATAAAGACGTATTTCAATTAGCTGACGATATTGAAAGATTGCCTGATTCACGTTTTAAAATACCAGTGGGTTTTAGATATAACCATTACTTAAATGAGAAAACTAGTTTACGAACCTATTATCGATTTTATACTGATGATTGGGGTATAGTTTCTCACACGGCGAGTATTGAATTGCCTTTTAAGATTTCTTCTAAATTTACGTTGTATCCTTCCTATAGATTTTATAATCAAACAGCAGCAGATTATTTTGCTCCTTTTGACGAACATTTATCAACAGATCAATATTATACTTCAGATTATGATTTGTCTAAATTTAGTTCCAATCAATTTGGGTTCGGTGTTTCGTATACAGATATTTTTACAAAAGCTCATATTTGGAAATTGGGATTAAAAAATATTGACTTCAGGTATAATTACTACAAAAGAGATACTGGATTAACTGCTAATTATTTTGCATTAGGATTTAAATTTCAAATGAATTAATGTTTACAACCTTTGTTATAAATCTATCTTAAAGTTTTTAATCTTCATATTAAAAATACTATTTTGGTGATGTTTTTATTTCTAATAATTGCTATTAATATTTTATGCATAAAACCATACCGATTTTTTTTATAAGCCTACTTATAATGTTTAGTGCTAGTGCACAAGATTTAGATAATCCACTACTTACTAATAACGCTTTAGAACAACAAAAATGGGTTGATAGCATTTATGATTCTATGAACATTAAAGAAAAAGTTGGGCAATTATATATGGTTCAAATATTTTCTAATTCAGATGAGAAGGATAAAGCTGCGGTAAGAAAACTTATTAACGAAAATCATATTGGTGGATTAATATATTCTAAAGGCGGACCAGTACGTCAGGCTATCCTAAATAACGAACTGCAAGCAATTTCAAAAATTCCCTTGCTAGTTGGCATGGATGCAGAATGGGGTTTAAATATGCGATTAGATTCAACCTATGCATTTCCGTGGAATATGACTCTTGGTGCTATTAAAGATAATACATTAATAGAACAAGCAGGAAGACAAATTGGAGAGCATTGCAAAAGGCTTGGTGTTCATTTTAATTTCGCACCAGTTGTAGATATTAATACCAATCCCAAAAATCCAATAATAGGGAATCGTTCCTTTGGGGAAGATCGAGATAATGTAACCGAAAAAGCTTTGGCTTTTATGAAAGGTATGCAAGATGCTGGTGTTTTAGCAAATGCAAAGCATTTCCCTGGTCATGGTGACACCGAATTAGATTCTCATAAAACATTGCCAACGATACATTTTGATGAAAAACGAATAGATTCTATAGAATTATATCCCTATAGAAAATTGATAAAAGAAGGTCTTTCTAGTGTTATGGTTGCACACCTAAATGTCCCGAGTTTAGAAGCGAGACGTGGTTTTCCATCATCATTGTCAAAACATATTGTAACAGATATTTTAAAAGAAAAACTAGGCTTTAATGGGCTTATATTTACAGATGCCTTAACTATGAAAGGCGCGGCAGATTTTATAGAAAAAAATGTAGATGGAAATACATCTGGTAAAATTGATATTACTGGCGAAATAGATTTAGCAGCATTTTTAGCAGGAAATGATGTCATGCTAATGTCTGAAAATGTTGAAGCTGGAATGTCAAAAATTATAGGAGCCTTTAATGATGGTGATATTTCAGAAGAACGTTTAGCACATTCAGTGAAGAAAATACTAATGGCCAAGTATAAAGTTGGTTTAAATAATTACAAACCAGTTGGTAAATATCACTTGGTTGAAGATTTAAACAGATTGAAAGACGATTTGCTGTATGGACAACTCATTGAAAATGCTATAACAATTATTAAGAACAAATCAGATTTACTTCCTTTAAAAAACCTAGAAACAAAAACAATTGCCTATGTAAAAATGGGTGATGATAGTGGTTCAGCATTTCTTGATGAATTAAAGAAATATGGCAAAGTTCATGAAATAGAAAGCAATAATCTAAATGATTTAATAGTACATTTAAAAGCTTATAATACCGTTGTTATAGGATTGCATCGTTCTAATGATAGTCCTTGGAAAAAATTTAAGTTTACCGATCGAGAATTAGTTTGGTTATATGAAATTGCTCGAACCAACACTGTAGTTTTAGATATTTTTGTAAAACCATATGCACTTATAGATATGCAAACCACAGAAAATATAGAAAGCATAGTCGTAAGTTATCAAAACAGCGAAATTGCACAACGGAAATCTGCACAGGTAATTTTTGGGGCTATCGAAGCAAAAGGAACTATGCCAGTTACAGTAGGTGTAGATTTTAAAGCCGGAGAAGGTATTAAAACAAATTCAATTTTTAGACTTGGTTATAGCATGCCGGAACGCGTTGGAATGAGTTCAGAAAAATTAAATAAAATTGACTCTATTGCAAATCATGCGGTAAATAATAAAATGACACCAGGAATACAATTATTAATTGCAAGAAAGGGTAAAGTAATTTATAATAAAAATTTTGGAAAACACACGTATAAAGGTAAAACTAAAGTTAAGTCTAATGACATATATGATGTAGCCTCGTTAACCAAAATACTTGCAACTTTACCACTATTAATGGAACTCGAAGAAAGAGGATCGGTTAGTTTAAATACAAAATTATCAAGCATGTTATTTGGTTTTGATGAATCTAACAAAACCAATATTACTATCAAGCAAATGCTTTCGCATTATGCAAGGCTAAAACCTTGGATTCCCTTTTATCAAGCGACTTTAGACTCGGTTTCAAAAAAACCAGACTCGACATATTATAGTAAAATATTTTCTGATAATTTTAATATTAAAGTGGCAGATGAGCTCTACTTAAGAAGTGATTATCAGGACACAATTATTAAAACCATAAAAGATACAGATCTCTTAAATAGGCTTCGTTACAGATATAGTGACTTACCATATTATTTATTAAAGAAATATATTGAAGAGTTTTACGACAAACCTCTAGATAGATTAGCAGACGATCATTTTTACAAATCTCTTGGAGCGAATCATACAATGTATAACCCAAATAATAAAGTAAGCAGTAAAAATATTATTCCAACCGAGATTGATGATTATTATAGATATCAAAAAATTCAAGGCTATGTACATGATATGGGAGCTGCTATGCAAAAAGGCGTTGGAGGTCATGCAGGTGTTTTTAGTAATGCTAATGATGTTGCTAAAATAATGCAGATGTATCTACAGAAAGGATTTTATGGAGGAAAACGATATTTTAAAGCAGAAACAATAGATAAATTTAATACTTGCTATTATTGCGATAATAACAACCGAAGAGGTATTGGATTCGATAAACCTCAATTAGGAGACAAAGGACCTACTTGTGGTTGTATTTCTATGACTAGTTTTGGACATTCTGGTTTTACTGGTACCTATGCTTGGGCAGATCCTGAAGAAGAAATAGTTTATATTTTTTTAGCAAATAGAACATACCCAAAGGCAGAAAATAATATCTTGTTAAGAGAAAATATTAGAACAAAAATACAAGCGTTAATTTACGAAGCAATTATAGAATAAAATGAGAATAGGAATTGTTTGTTACCCAACATTTGGAGGTAGTGGCGTTGTAGCAACAGAATTAGGTTTAGAGCTGTCTAAACGTGGTCACGAAATACACTTTATAACGTATAGTCAACCAGTTAGGTTAGATTTGTTAAGTCATAATGTGCATTATCATGAAGTTAATGTGCCTGAATACCCGTTGTTTCATTATCAACCGTATGAACTAGCTTTATCTAGCAAGTTAGTAGATATGGTAAAACTATATAAAATTGAAGTTTTACATGTGCACTACGCAATTCCACATGCATATGCTGCCTATATGGCTCAACAGATGCTTAATGAGGAAGGGATTTATGTGCCAATAGTTACAACACTTCATGGCACAGATATTACACTTGTTGGTAATCATCCGTTTTATAAGCCTGCGGTAACTTTTAGCATCAATAAATCGGATGCAGTTACCGCGGTTTCTCAAAGTTTAAAAGATGACACTTTGCGTTTATTTAATGTTACAAATAATATTCAAGTCATCCCAAATTTTATAGAATCAGATAAATACAAAGATAGTTTTACAGATTGCCAACGAGATATGATGGCTTTAAAAGAAGAAAAAATTATAACCCATGTCAGTAATTTTAGAAAGGTAAAACGAATAGAAGATATCGTAGCTATATTTTATAATATTCAAAAAGAAATCCCTGCAAAATTAATGATGGTTGGCGAAGGTCCAGAAAAAGAACCAGCAGAAGAGTTATGCAGAAAACTAGGTATAGAAGATAAAGTTGTGTTTTTTGGTAACAGTAATGAAATAGACAGAATTCTCTGTTTCTCTGATTTATTTTTGCTTCCTTCTGTTACCGAAAGTTTCGGATTGGCAGCTTTAGAAGCTATGGCTGTTAACGTTCCTGTTATTTCTAGTAATACAGGAGGTATTCCAGAAGTTAATAAGCATGGTGTTTCAGGTTTTTTAAGCGATGTTGGAGATATTGTAGACATGACTAAAAATGCACTTTACATTTTAACTGATGAAGAACGTTTAGAAACCTTTAAACAAAATGCTAAAACTGAATCTTTAAAGTTTGACATTCATGAAATTGTGCCACAATACGAAACCATATACAAAGAAACCCTTTCTAAATGTGTTTTACTCAAATAAAAAAAAGCCACTTTTAAGTGGCTTTTTTTATAAATTGTGTGCTTTTTAAAACTGATAGCGAATACCTAATGCAATATCAAAATCTAGGTCATCATTAAAATCACTAAAACCGAGTTCAGGTCTAAAATCTAGAGAAATCAATAAAGGTATTTCAAAATCATATTCTATCCCAATATCTCCAGCAACAAATAAATAGGTTCCATCATCAGACCCAATAATATCACTATCCCAAGATCCTATTCCGCCTCCAGCACCAACGTACCAATTAAAACCTCCATCTAAATGCATTACCCATTGATAAAGCCCTACAAGTTTAAATGCATCATAATCATTACCACTACGCCAACCTAAATCAAATTCGAGTCTTCTATTAGTATCTAAACCTCTTTGATATGAGATTTCTGCACCAAAACCATCACTATCTCCCATACGTAAACCTATAGCATTATCAGCAACATTTTGCGAACTTCCTGAAAATGCAAAACCTATTAACGCAAAAGCTAATAAAAATAATTTTTTCATAAATTTTAAAGTTTTATTTAATATACATTTTATAACAAAAATAACGACAATGTTTTGTAAAAATTGGATTACATAGTTTAAATTTTTTAAAATTTAAAAATCACTTCTTTATTTACGTAATTATTAGTCGTTTTGGACGTAAATGTAAAAATAGAAGTGTGCTAAAAACTTAAATGTAGATATCAAATTAAAGCTGGTGAAGAAAGAAACGTACTATATCCAGCAACAGTCTTGAGGTGAGCATTAGTTTAATTCTACTTTTCAATTTTTGTTTCTCTTATATTAGATTTACTTTAGCATAAAATTTGTTGATATGGCAGGGAATTCTTTCGGAAAAATATTTAATCTTACAACATTTGGAGAATCACATGGGCCAGCCATTGGTGGTGTAATTGATGGTTGTCCTTCAGGAATAATATTAGATTTTGATAAAGTTCAAACAGAGTTAAACAGAAGAAAACCAGGACAATCAGAAATTGTAACACAGCGTAAAGAACCAGATACTGTTAAATTTTTATCAGGAATTTTTGAAGGTGTTACAACAGGAACATCCATTGGCTTTATCATCGAAAATGCGAATCAGAAATCTAAAGATTACTCGCATATAAAAGATGTTTACAGACCTAGTCACGCAGATTTTGCCTACGACAAAAAATATGGAACACGCGATTATAGAGGAGGTGGACGCAGTTCTGCACGCGAAACTGCATGCCGTGTTGTTGCTGGTGCTGTTGCAAAACAGCTTCTATCTTCAATAAGAATTAATGCATATACATCGTCTGTTGGTGATATTTATCTTAAAAAGCCGTATCAAGATTTAGACTTTTCAAAAACAGAAAGTAACATTGTTCGTTGTCCCGATCAAGAAATTGCAGAAACTATGATTTCAAGAATTAAAGAAATCAGAAAGGAAGGCGATACTATTGGAGGTACAGTGACGTGTGTATTACAAAATGTGCCCATAGGCTTGGGAGAACCTGTATTCGATAGGTTAAATGCTGAACTAGGTAAAGCAATGCTTTCAATTAATGCTGTGAAAGGTTTCGAAATTGGTAGCGGATTTTGTGGAACTAATATGAAAGGTAGTGAACATAATGATATATTTAATGCAGATGGTAGCACAAAAACCAACCTTTCTGGAGGTATTCAAGGCGGAATAAGTAACGGAATGGATATTTATTTTCGTGTGGCATTTAAACCTGTCGCAACTATTATGCAAAAACAACAAACTATTGACAAAGAAGGTAATATAGTCGAAATGATGGGTAAAGGTCGACACGATCCTTGCGTTGTCCCAAGAGCTATACCTATTGTAGAAGCTATGGCTGCTTTAGTTTTAGCAGATTATTATTTATTAAATAAAGTATACAATTAGAACCTATTTCTAATTTTTTTAGGTTGCTTACACGAAGTTTATATTCTGCACATTTTAGTGTGTGTTTTCAATTAAACCTGATATTTTTCAAAAACAAGACTTTAATATAAAGGTTGCAGTATAATTAAGACTAAAAAATAGTTATATTGTATGCACAAATATTAAAACGAATTCTCACGTATGAAAAAACTTGCATTGCATTGGAAAATATTAATAGGAATGGCATTAGGAATTATTTTTGCTCTTTTACTTACAAATTTAAGTTGGGGACCAAAACTAATTGGAAACTGGATAAAACCATTTGGCACCATTTTCATAAACTCATTAAAACTAATTGCTATTCCATTAATCCTCGCTGCTTTAATAAAGGGTATTTCAGATTTAAGAGATATTTCTAGCTTATCAAAAATGGGTTTAAGAACTATAATAACTTACGTTTTAACAACTATTGTTGCGGTTTCAATTGGATTAGCAACCGTAAGTATTATAAAACCAGGCACTTCAATTTCTGAAGATACGAGAACCGAATTAGTCGAGGCCTATGGAGGAGATGCAGAGGCCAAACGTCAAGACGCCTTAAAACAAAAAGATTCTGGACCATTACAAGCGTTAATAGATTTGGTTCCTAGTAATATTTTTGAGGCGGCGTCAAGTAATAGAAATATGCTTCAAGTTATTTTCTTTGCAGTATTTTTTGGAATTGGATTAATTTTGATCCCTGAAGATAAATCAATGACGGTTAAAAATTTCTTTGATGGATTTAATGAAGTCATACTCAAAATGGTTGATCTCATCATGTTGGCTGCTCCTTACGGTGTTTTTGCTTTAATGGCAGCATTGGTTGTTGAAGCGCCAAGTCCCGATTTATTTACCGCTCTTGGCATGTATGCATTTTGCGTTGTATTAGGATTAACTTTAATGATTGTATTTTATTTATTTCTTGTGAAAATATTTACAAAAAAATCTCCAAAATTTTTCTTTAACGGAATGGTTCCTGCACAGTTATTAGCTTTTTCAACAAGTTCTAGTGCTGCAACATTACCCGTAACTATGGAGCGTGTAACCGAACATTTAGGAGTAGAAGAAGAAGTTTCAAGTTTTGTATTGCCAATTGGTGCTACAATTAATATGGATGGAACAAGTTTATATCAGGCCGTTGCAGCAGTTTTTATCGCTCAAGCTTTTGGTATGGATTTGTCTTTTGGTACACAATTAGGCATTATTGCTACAGCTACATTGGCATCTATTGGTAGTGCAGCTGTTCCTGGGGCAGGTATGGTTATGTTAGTTGGTGTTCTTGGTTATGCAGGAATTCCAGAAGCTGGACTCGCACTTATATTTGCGGTAGACCGACCTTTAGATATGTGTAGAACTGTTGTAAATGTTAGTGGTGATGCGACTGTTTCAATGTTAGTCGCAAAATCAATAGACAAACTTGGAGAACCAAATGTGAAAGAATGGGATGATAATTATGAAAGTGTAAAATAATGCAAAATTTTTATATTATTGGTATTTCAGTAAGAACAATCAATAAAGATAATCAGTCAAGTAATGACATTGGAGGATTATGGAACAGATGGTTTACTGAAGGTCTTTCAGAAAAAATCGAGAATAAATTATCAGACGATATTATTAATATGTACACAGACTATGTATCAGATGAGCACGACTATTATACGGCTATATTGGGACATAAAGTGAGTAATTTAGATTCGATTCCTGAAGGATTTGTTGGTAAGCATATTACTGAAGAAAACTATAAAGAATTTACCTCCAAAGGAAAACTACCGGAAAGTGTAATAAGTACTTGGGAAACTATTTGGAGCACGAAAATAGATAGAAAATATACTGCAGATTTCGATGTTTATAATACTGTGACAATGAATCTTGATAATGCAGAAGTAAAAACGTATGTATCCATAAACTAACCAATTTTTAAAATTATGAATGTTTGTTTTATCATGTATCCTTGGGAAGATATAGACCCAGAAAACGACACCAGTTTAGCATTAATAAAAGAGTGTGTAAAAAGAAATCATGGCGTTGCAATGTGTACTCCGGCCAACCTGACTATTAGGAATAGTGTTACAAATGCATTTTGTACTGTAATTAAAAGAATGGATAAGGTTTCGAGTTCTTTAAAATCATTTTATAAAAAAGCCGAACTCCGCGAAGAAATGCTTCCTCTTGCTGGTTTTGATGCTATCTTCTTTAGAGCAAATCCTCCGTTAGATCCTATTATGCTTAACTTTTTAGATTCAGTTAAAGACGATGTATTTATTTTAAACTCTTTACAAGGTATGCGAGAAGCTAATAATAAATTATATACTGCAGCGTTTGGGGATGCACATAGCAATATCATACCAGCGACCCATGTTTCTAAAAATAAAGATTATTTAATTAGACAGATTAAAGAATCAGAATCGGATAAAATGATTATAAAACCCTTAAATGGATTTGGCGGTTCTGGTGTTATTTTAATTGAAAAATCAGCAATGTCAAATATAAACTCGTTGCTTGATTTTTACGTGAATAGTAGTGGCGATGGTAGTTCTAATTATGTGATATTACAAGAATATATCGAGGGAGCAGACCAAGGTGATGTTCGAATTTTATTATTAAACGGCGAACCAGTTGGGGCCATGAAACGTGTTCCTGGTTCAGAAGATCATAGATCTAATGTATCTGCTGGAGGAAGTGTACAAAAACACTCGCTTACCAAGGCCGAAAAAGATTTGTGCAAACAAATTGGACCGAAATTGGTGAATGATGGATTATACTTTGTTGGAATTGATGTTATCGGTGGAAAACTTGTAGAAGTAAATGTCATGTCGCCTGGCGGAATTACGTATATAAACAAAGTCTATAAACCAAAAATAAAAGTTGAAGAGAAAGTTATCGATTTTCTTGAAAGTAAAGTACTTGATAAAATGCAAGCTTTCGATAGACGAACCAGACTACGTAAAACAGTTCAAGAAGCATAGTCATTATGAATGATATTTTATTAAATGCACCTATAGTTTCTGCAAGATGGCTTCATAATAATTTAAATGCATCTTATCTTATTGTTTTAGATGCGACGATTCCGAAAGTTAATGGAACAGATGTAAATAAAACTGAAAATCAAATTCCGAACACGCGCTTTTTCGATATAAAAAATAAATTTAGTGATGTAAGTGCTCCTTTTCCGAGTACAGTTCCTTCTGAAAATCAATTTATTAAAGAAGCAAGAGCATTAGGAATCAATAATGATAGCACAATTATTATTTATGATGACAAAGGAATTTATTCTAGTGCCAGAGTTTGGTATTTATTTAGAGCATTTGGATTTAGAAATGTGGCAGTTTTAAATGGAGGATTTCCAGAATATAAACGATTAGGCTTTGAAACAGAACAAAAAATAGAACGACTATTTGAATACGGGAATTTTAACGGAGTGTATAATCCAAAGTATTTTAAATTCTTTGAAGATATTAAAATCGAATCTCAAGATGAAACACATACTATTGTTGATGCTCGTTCAGAAAACAGATTTAAAAGCCTTGTTCCTGAACCAAGAGTAGGCTTGAGAAGTGGTACTATTCCTAATTCGAAAAATTTACCATTTACCGAGTTACTAGACAATGGCTGCTTTAAAGATAAGGAAGATTTAAAAAAAATGTTTAATACAATTGGAGATTCAGATAATCACATTACATTTTCTTGTGGTTCTGGTATCACAGCATGTGTACTTGCACTAGGAGCAGAAATTGCCAATTATAAAAACATTTCAGTTTACGATGGCTCTTGGACAGAATGGGGAAGTTTAACTAATTAATATAGATGCAAAAACTTTCTGTTGAGAACATAATAGATAAAATAAATAATGAAACAATTTTTGAAGCTGTTTCAGAAGATTATTCGTTTACTATAAAAATTGATTCATATGTGCACTTTGTCTGTGCGGCGGTTCATGATGGGCATCAATTCAGAAAAGAACTTTGGGATAATTGTCTGCATAAAGAATATGACCGTTGGTATGAAGAAGATCCATGTACCAAAGATATGATAAAATCGCATCCAATTGTGATTGCTGGTTGCGACTCTAGATTTGAGTACGATTTAAACAGAATGCCAGAAGAGGCTATTTTCGAAACAGCTTGGGGAAAACAATTGTGGAAAAAGCCTTTGCCTTCTGAAATAAAAGAACGTAGCCTTAAAAAACATGCTGACTTTTATAAAGTTATTAAAGCCTTAATTTCTAAACTAGAAGAAAAATTTGGAATATGCATTGTATACGATATGCATAGTTATAATTGGAGACGTTGGGATAGAGAAGTACCAACATGGAATTTGGGCACGAGCAATATTGATAACATAAGATTTGGAACAGATGTAGAAAGATGGAGACAAAGTTTATCTGAAATAAAATTACCGAATCCAATTAAGTCGACTTCTAAAATAAATAATACGTTTCAAGGAAATGGATATTTCTTAAAATTTATTACTAATAACTTCAAAAATACATTAGTTTTGGCGACTGAAATTGCTAAGGTATATTGTCATGAATATGAGCAAATATTATATCCTGATGTTATTTCTGCTGTTGAAAACGAATTAAAAGAACGTCTACCAAAACATGCCTCGTTATTTTATAAGAGGCATTCAAAATAATGATTGAAGAAAAATTAATCGCAAAATATCAGAGTCTATTCGATATTGATTCCAATTTAAACAGATTGGTGAAAAATATTGAAGTACTTAATTATATCAATCCCACAAACATTGAAAGTGAGAAGAAGCAATTTTTTGCTTCAAAATATAACTATGAACCTCAGTTTAAATACCCAAAACTTAAATTTAATGGTTATAAATTGCATAGATTATTTTTCTCCCAACGTTTAGAGCGTGTTGAAGATGACGATATACGGCAGCTTTACGAAGATATTATTTATGAATATTCTGGACTTATAGAGTGTATTGAAACTATTAATCATGGACGGAAATTTTATTTTAATAGCCTTAAAAGTTTCGGCACACCAACTGAAAAAGATATAGATAATGCCAAATTTATTCTTCGTTTTGACGATTCTGAATTCGACGAAGAGATGCTTCCACTGTATAGTGCACAAGATGCAAAAGATTATTTTAAAGAATTTTCTAAACGATACGATTTTAATTATAACATAAAGCTAACGACTAATATTTCCGCGGCAGCGATGGTAATTAATAATTCTAAAACACTTGTACTACGTAAAAATCATAAGTTTAGTAAAAACCAATTAAAGGTTTTGGCAAACCACGAAATTGGTTTACACCTAGTTACGACATTTAATTCGTTAGAGCAGCCTTTAAAAATATTTACAAATGGGTTTCCAAACAATGTGCAAACGCAAGAAGGATTAGCTGTGTATTCTGAATACATGTCTGGTTGCTTAACATTAACACGCCTTAAAGAGTTGGCATATCGTGTTATTGCAGTAGATAGCTTAATAAAAGGATATAGTTTTTCTGCCACCTTCGATTTGTTGGTAAACCAATATAAGTTGAATCAGAATAAAGCCTTTACTGTTACCTTACGAGTTCATAGAGGAGGAGGCTTTACCAAAGATCATCTTTATTTATCTGGACTAGAGAGAATATATAAGTTTGCAAATAATAACGGCAACCTAAATACTTTGCTAACTGGTAAAGTATCTTTAGAGTATATAGATACCATTACAAAACTCCAAGAAATGGGATTGGCTGTAAAATCTAAATTCCTAACAGATTCTTACCAATCTAACAATGCAGTAAATAAAAACCTGGACTTTATTTTAAAAAGCCTGAAGTAGTTTAATTATCTTTATATGAATATTTTAGGTATTTCATAGGAGATTTTGACAAAAATAATTTAATAAACAAATAATTAAACTGTTAGTCGAAATAATACGTGTCTATCTAAAAACATCTGTACATTTGTAAAACAAAATTAATGTGCTATTAATCTTTAGTGATTCAAATTGAAAAAAGAAAAGTCTTGAAAAATTAAATTTTCAAGACTTTTTTTATGTTGTAATACGAAATTATTAATTATTTAGCTTGAAGGCTTTCAGTAACTTTTTTCACGTATTCTTCTGCATTTTTAGTCACATCTTGTGGGTCTTCAATTTTAGACGTTACAACTGCGGCTAATTGTTTACCGTCTTCTTGATCTAAATCGTAGGCTACTGTTTCTAAAACAAATGTTTTAACTGTAGACGTTGTTGTTGTACTTGGTGTATAAGAACCGATTGAAGAATAAGAATAAGGATGAGAATAGTAACCATAAAAACCACCGTAATAACCTGGGTAGGCACCGTATGCACCACCATACGTTCCACCAGCATAATAACCACCATCTGTTGTTGTTCTTGTAGATTCTTGATAATCTTTAACAATAGTTAATACAACTCCATTGTAACCTTCATTAGTTAAAAAATTCAAGAAATTTTTCTGTTGTTCTTCAGTTAATTCTTTTTCAGTATCCATATTAGAAGGAAGAATAGAATAACTAGATGTAGCTTTAAAACCAGCAGCAGTTAATTGTTTCGTGATTTCGCTTTCAAAAGCGATTCTAGCTTGTTTGTTAGATGTTCTTGCAATAACAAGCATATTGTTATCTTTAATATCTGCAACGGTATCAGATTTCCATGCATCAAGAACTTTAATACCTGAACAACTAGCAAAAATTGTTAATACAAAAATTGCCATAATTAATTTAAATGTCTTTTTCATAATATAAATAAATGGGTTAAATAATGTTTATTAAAATTGATAGCCTAAAGATACTCCATATCTGAAAGATGGTAAAACAAAATCGAGTTTTTCGTCAATTTCTGATAGGTCAAAGTCGAGATCAATACTTTGAAAGTATTCTTCCAGGGCTTCATTAAAATCGTCGTAAAATTCTTGAGGTAAATCTTGAGTGTTTTTTAATTTAAAATTATACGATCCTGCACCAGGACCAGCTATTAAAAAGTCGATTACAAAATGTTTTCCAATAGGTAGTTTATATCCAACCATCAATCCAACAGTAGTTACGTTATATTTAGCAATAAACTTAATATCGTAATCAATGTCACTACTATCTGTCCAATTTCCATTTAAATCGTTTTTAAACTGACTAAGTTTCATGAATGCACCAAAATAAAAGCCATCCAGCTTATTACTCTGTGTCTTATTTATATAATACCTCACTTCAGGAATAATTTTTATACCCGAATATGTAAAATCATCAGTTATTAGGTTAGGTTGATCAATACCCTTTAGATTCAAGAGTCCATCTTCTGTCTTATATCCTAGGCCTAATTTAACTGAAAAATTTTCACCCAAAGCACGTTCATATGCAAATAGAAATTGACTATCTATTAATCCTAATACTTCAAATGAAACTTCATTATTATGATCATTACTGTCGGTTGGTATGGTTTGTTGTTCATCTTGAGCTAGAGCAATATTCCCTATTAATATAAAAAGAAGTATAAATTTGATTGATTTTAGCATGACAGCTTATTTTGGTTATAAGTTAGATTATAGCAAAGGTAGTATTTTTGAGTAATTATTGTTTGTGATTAAAAACAATTTTCCAAATATCTCTTTTCGATTAAGTGCATTCTATATTTTAATTTTAGCAATTTCTTACCGTTTATCGATTAAAATCTTATTATTTAGATGAATGACACATGCTAATTATCGTTAAAAAGCGCTAATATGATCAAATTGGTGTCGTTCGTCGATGTTTTGTGTATTCTTTAAAAGTTTATCAAATAGTTTGGGGTTTAAACGAGTATTTTTTTGGGAAACATGATCTTCATATACATTTACATCATCAAAATAACCCAAATCAATTATTATGAAACGTTTATTACTACCTATATTAATCTTATCTTTTTCTTTCGCTTCGGCTCAAGATATCGTTTCTAACCAAGAGGTTAGTGAAGATAGCGTTACTATTGTAACTTTAGAAGATGTTGTATTAAATGATGATAAGCAAGACGAAGTAGCATATACTGCTAAAACGTTAAGAGATCCAGATAATATTGATTTTGAAAATTTACATGCAGAAAGACAAAACGAACTTTTTGTAACTGAAAATAACAATAATATTTGCTAGTATATATCAATAAAGTTTTTATAAGTGTTAAAAAGCCTGATTTAAAAGTCAGGCTTTTTCTATGTTAAAAATTTTGATTCTAATTCTGGAGTTGGTACCATGCATGCGTCTTGCTTACCATACCATGTGTACCTGTTTTTTGCAATATAATCGTAAACCCAATTACGTATAAAAGTTGGGATGATAAAAAACAAAGTAGATAAACGATAAGGATATCCTAAATCCAAGCCTATTTTTAATGCTGCAGTAGATTTTATTGACAAACCTTTTTCTTGTGAATAGAGAAGTATAGAATCTGTCTTCGTAATATCTATATTAAATTCTTCAATGATTTGTTTACCTATATCACTTTGCAAAGCTGTAAAACGAAACATATCTTTATTATCTCGTTTTATCACGTATTGTACAGAACTATTGCAGAGGTTGCAAACACCATCAAAGAGAATGAGTTTTTTATGTTTTGGTAAATTAATCATTTGTTTTAAATCATGCCAGACTTGTTTGAGCATCCATTAAAATAATGGTCTCTTATTAAATAAGGACTGATAATTAGTTAATTACTATTTTTTCGACTCAACAAGTTCTAATTGGTCAACACTTACATTGGTTGTAAAAATACCATAATTAACAATGGCCTTATTTTTTTCGATGGTATCAATACTACCAACCGCTCTGCCATCATGCATACGTACACGATCTCCAATTTTTAAAGTTGGCTTTGGTGCCATTGGTATATTAGCAGCCTTTTTCTTTGCTATTTTTTTCTTTTGTCGTATCACATTCACCTTTTTTTCGGCTTCTTGTTTTACTTGTGTTTCTTTAGTTTTATTTACTTTTTTCTGCTTTGCTGAAACCTTTTTACGTTTCGAGTTTTCTATTTGAACCAGTTTAAATAATTCGTCCATAAGTTCTCGTTTTCGCTTGTTCTCGAAATATTTTTCAGAAATATCATTTACTTTCTGACCCAAATAAATGAGTCGTTGGTTGCTATCGTATAATTCTTGGTAGTTTTCAAGCTTTTTTTGAATCTTTGCATTAATTAATTCTAACTTATCGGCTTCTTCTATTTTTTTCTTTTCGTTTATTTTTAAAGATTGCCCTGTCTTTTCAAGCTTCGCACGTTCTTTTTGTAGTTTTGCTATGGTAGCATCAAATCGAACCTTAGAGCGTTCAATTTTCTTTTTAGAACGGTTTATTAGACTATACGGAATCCCATTTTTCTGTGCCACTTCAAAAGTAAACGAGCTTCCGGCTTGCCCAATCGCTAATTGAAACATAGGTTCTAAACTTTTTTCATCAAATAGCATATTGGCATTAAGCATGCATGGCAACTCATTAGCCAGCATTTTTAAATTAGAGTAATGCGTGGTAATAATACCAAATGCCTCACGATGATAAAACTCTTCTAAAAAGGTTTCAGCTAAAGCACCACCAAGTTCTGGGTCAGATCCTGTTCCAAATTCATCAATAAGAAACAATGTGTTTTTGTTGCACTTCTTTAAGAAGTAGTTCATTTGTTTTAAGCGATAACTATAGGTGCTTAAATGGTTCTCGATAGATTGATTATCGCCAATATCGCTTAAAATACGATCAAACAAACACACTTTACTACGCTCGTGCACAGGAATTAACATGCCACTTTGTAACATTACTTGTAACAAGCCAACTGTTTTTAGAGTAATACTTTTTCCTCCAGCATTAGGGCCAGAAATAACAATAACACGCGAATCTTGATGTAGCGTTATACTTTGTGGAAACGTTTTTTCCTTTTTTTCTAAATTGTTTAAATAGAGTAGCGGATGATAAGCATCACGAATATAGAAACTACGTTCTTCAGTCACTTCAGGCAAAATGGCATTCATTGATCTTGCATATTTTGCCTTTGCAGAAATTACATCCATTTCGATTAAAAACGCTTGATATTGCTCTAATAACGGTAAAAACGGACGAATATAATTGGTAATCTCTTTAAGTATTCTGATAATTTCTTCCTGCTCTTCGAATTCTAAATTATTAAGTTCGCGAGAATATCTTAAGGTAGTTTCAGGTTCTATATAAACAATGCTTCCGGTTTTGCTGCTTCCCATAATAGACCCTTTTACCTTACGCCTATACATGGCTTTTACTGCCAAAACACGTCGATTATCTACAACAGATTCTCTAATATCGTCAAGATACTCGAGGTTGTGGTTGGTGTGTAAAGCCGAAGCAAAACTTTGGTTTATCTTGCCTTTTAGTTTGTTTATCTCTTGTCGTAACTCAAAAAGTAGGGCAGAGGCATTATCTTTAATGTCACCAAAACGATCGATATTGGCATCAACCTTTTCTATAATAGCTTTGGTAACTTCTATAGGCGATGCAAACTCATTGAGATTTGGATAGTATTCTTCAAATTTCTTTAAAAAGCCAATAATATCATTAACTGTTAAAGAGATAGACACCAACTTTTTTAAACTATGTACTTCTAAATAGGTATTTTCTATGCGTATAAGTTTAAGCTCCTTAATAATGGTATCGAACCCATGATTCGGGATGCGATTATCGTTATAAAAAGAAGAGAGATACTCATTGGTAAGATGCAAGCCATTAAGTAATGTCTCTCTATTTTTAAAAGGCAGTAGTTGCAATGCAGACTCACGACCTAAAGCGGTAATACAATGCTCACTCACCTGTTGCAACACAGTATAAAACTCTAAATCTTGTAATGTTTTTTGGTGAATGTTAATCATGGTTTTTTCTGCGAAGGCAGGAACCTCATTTAATATTATTGTAACTCCTTTTTTATAAAGAAGCAAAGTTACATATTAAGTTTGAGATGTGTAATTTTTGGAGTTACGCTTATCGTGTTTGTGTATGATTTCGTTGCGTATTTCAGCAACTAAATTAGTAAACTCAAACGAACCAGAGGAAATTCCGAAGGAATTTCCAAGTAGGCTAGAACTAGCAATGAATTATACACGGTGTTGGCAACAGTTTTTATTATTCACATTGCAGTTTGTCGTTCAAGTCTTGTCTTCCAACAATTGCCATTATTTCAACTACGTTATTATTCATTTTATAGTAGATACTATCTATTCCGCAAACACATCTTCTGTATCCATTTTTTATGTAATCAACTGACTCAAATGAAAAAGGCCTTTTAGTAATAATGTCAAAATATTCAAAAAATGATTCAAAATATTTGTCCGCTTGAGTCATTCCGAATTTTTTAACTCCATAGTGATGTATCCTAACCAAGTCGTTTTTAGCTTCGTTGCTTAATCGATATTTAGTCATTAATTAAAGACTTTGAATGTGCTAAAATTTCGTTTTTGTTTTGGTCTGTAAATCCGCTATTTTCAGCTTTCTCTAATTTAGCACGAACCCAATCAATTTGAGCTTGTTGCTTTCGAGCTTGTCTAATTAAGTCATTTATTAATTCACTTTTACTTGAATATTCATTACTGTCAACTTGAGTTTTAATCCACTCATCGTTTGGTTCTGTAAATGATATACTTTGTCTTGTCATAATCTTATATTTGGTGTAAATATACATCAAATATGCATCATTTTCAAATTGTTGCCAACGTTATGATATAATCTTTTATAATTGTTTATATCTTATGATAAGCGAAGTTAGTTTTTTACATCTTAAAATCAATACCTATTAAAAGGTATTTCTTACTGATATTTAAAGTATCGCGAACAGTTAGGATAACTGGTTATCGGTAAACCTGAATAATAAAAACCAGAACCACGAACTTGTTATTAAATTTACACTATGTTTTGTTCCATTTTTTGAAATTCCTTCAATTCTTTGAAAATCTGGTCATTATATTATTTTTTGAATACACTATGCAATTTTTTATTAATTTTGATTGTAACAATTAATTATACGAAAAATGAAGGTTTTTACTGTTAGATTAGGTTTGATAATTTTTTTAATTTCCATTTTTTTTCAAAGTTGTCATGTAAACTCAGAAAAGAGAATTATTATTGAAAATGAAAATATTCGATTAGAATTTGATAAAAGCACAGGTGCTTTTTTGGCTTTAAACGATTTGGAAAACTCACTGGAATTAATAAACCACAATGTGGTTAATGGTCTACCTTGGGAAGTTAATTTTTCTGGCTCTTCAGAAATAAAGAAATTAACACCTTCGTCTTTTAGTTATTCAATGCCAAATGAGAATCAATTAATTCTGAAGTGGAAAAATTTTAAAGAATTAAATAATGATCTTCAAATAACAGCAACTATTTCGTTAGATGATAAATCTGCTATGTCTTACTGGAATATAAATCTCGAAGGACTAGATGGATTAGAATTCAGTAGTGTAACATTTCCAAAGGTAGAAGGCTTAAAGGATTTTGGAAATGAAAAGTTGGCTGTGCCTGAAGTTATGGGTGAATTAATTTCAAATCCAAGAGAAATGCTTGCCGATTTAAATGAAAACATGAAAAGCTGGCGTTATCCAAGCAGCCGATTGTCACTGCAATGTATGGCCTTGTATAATCCTGAAAAATCGGGATTATATTTAGCTAGCAATGATACTTCAGCAAATATTAAAGACTTTTCTTTTACTCTAGACACCCTAAATACTATAACATACAAGGTAAATAATTTTCATACGGTCGACCCTCAAATTAGTTCATATAATCCGCCTTATAGCGCCATAATTGGCACACTTAAGGGTGATTGGATAACTGCAGCCGAAATCTATCGAGAATGGGGTTCTAAACAAAGTTGGAGTACTAATAGCAGACTAACAAAGGGACTCGTGCCTGATTGGGTTCAAAACACTGCTTTATGGATGTGGAATCGAGGACGATCAGACAATGTGTTAAAACCAGCAGCTGAATTAAAGAAAAGCCTGGGTTTACCTGTAAGTGTTTGGTGGCATTGGTGGCATGGTTGTTCATATGACGAAGGTTTTCCTGAATACTTTCCTCCACGGGAAGGCAAAGAGTCTTTTACTAGTGCAGTTACCGCAGCTCGTAATAAAGGAATTAATTCTATAGTATATATGAACCACTTTCAGTGGGGAAATTCAACCGAAAGCTGGAAAAATGAAAATGCCATATTATATGCAGCCAAAGATTCCGAAGGAAACCTTAAAACTACTGCTTATAATAAGTTTACTGGGAACTCACTAACCAATATGTGTATTGCAACTCAATTCTGGAAAGATAAATATTCTGGGTTATGCGATAGTGCTGTTAATATTTACAATACTAGCGGTGTGTATATGGATCAGGCTTGCAGAAGCAGGTTCTGTTTCGATGAAACTCATGGTCATCCTATTGGAGGAGGAAATTATTGGGTTCAGCATTTCGGAAAACTTACTAATCAAATAAGATCGAAAATTTCAAAAACCAATAACTCGGCTTTGGCCGGAGAAGATTGCGGAGAAACGTTTCTACCATATCTTGACATGATGATGACACTTCAGGTGAGCAGAGAAAGGTATTCAGGTGTAAGCAGTACCGAAACGATTCCATTTTTTCAGGCCGTTTATCATCAATATGGAATTACTTATGGAAGTTATTCGTCATTAGTTACGCCACCTTTTGAAGAATTATGGCCTAAGGAACATGCTCCTGACTTTCAGGAACAACCACTTGACGATGTTTTCGATCAGCAATTCTTAATGGAACAGGCTCGAGGTTTTGTTTGGGGAATGCAACCAACAATTGCTAATTATCATGAATTTTTGAAATCACAAAAAACGGAGGAGATAGAATTTTTATTCAATATTGCTAAAGTTAGAAGCAAAGGAATGAAGTATTTATTGCGCGGAAAATTCTTGCGCTCACCCAAGATTCCAGAAAATAGGGAAGAGCTAACTATCTCAAAATTATCAATATACTCAGAAAGAAGAGGTGAAAATGTTTCTACCTATTACAAAGAGTTCCCTACCATCTATTCCGGAACATGGAAATCGGACGATGATTGTCTTGGTATTGCTTTAGCCAGTATTACTGACCAGTCATCTCAAATCGATTTGGATTTTAAATCAAGTGAATACGAATTACCAGATTCTGGAGAAATATTTTTGATAACTAAAGAAGGGAAGAAATTATTAACAACATATTCGAACGGGAATATACAGATAAACCATTTATTAATGCCACAAGAAGTCTGTATAATTGAAATTATACCATCGAATAAGATTTAAGGTTTCAAGACAAATAATTGCATGAATTAATACCAAACAGAAAAATTGAATCACGTTTCTGGTTCATTTATTTGTTTTGTAACTAAAATCAATACCCATTAATTGGTATTTCTTACTGATACCTGAAATAACGTGAACAATTAGGGTAATCTACATCGCCATCTGTATTTACCAGATAATCTATAAGTGTTTCGGCAGCAGTTAGCGTTTGTATATCGCCATTTGTTGGGAAATAGTTGTCGTAAACGGCAGGAATATAATCGTTCGTTCCTAGGGTTAATACCGTGTTGTCATCCAATAGATTACCATTTAAATCGGTGATTTCTATACTGTTTCCAACTTGGTTAATCTGAACACCTGAATAATAAAAACCAGAACCCGAACCTGATAAAAAGTTTTTAATGTCTAAAACAGTCATGTCGTAAATAACGGTACCATTATTAAATGGCGATATTTCGAAGATCTCTCGAGCTGTAATATCGCCTTGATTTAAATCAGATCGAACACCACCTGTATTCTGAAATGTAATATCAACATTCATCGCACCTCTTAAAGCATCGGTATAAAAGCAGCCAACTTCTGGTCTGTCGTGGTATCTGTGCGAGTCTCCAACAACTTCATATAAATACGGTAAGCTATTATAGTCATCTATTATGGCTTTTAATTCTGAATCGGAATTTGGATATGTATTTAGATTAATTAATTGGTAATTTATAGATTGAATGGATTTGTCTTTAATTTCTAATTCTATTTTTCCAAGATTATTTAAATATGATCCTGCTTGATAAATTGGTATGCCGTTTACAGTATTGTTTATTACTTGATGCGAATGGCCTCCAATAATTACATCAAAAAAAGGAAATTGAGATGCTATTTGAGAATCTGTGATTGTACCACTATTCGATTGATATCCCAAATGTGTTAAAGCGATTACCAGATCTGAATTTTCGTCATTTTTAACATTGGCATATTGTGCGATAACATCTTCTGGCTTTTCAAACACTAGGTTTTGAACACGCCAAGGATGTGTTAACGGTATCGTACCATCTTCTTTACCGTTAGTTTCTACGAGTCCTAAAAAAGTGATTTTTACATTATCTACAGTAATAGTTTTGAATGCTGGTGGTTGCGTGATTGTAGAGTTACTCATATCTACATTGGCACAAACCCAATCAAAACTTGCTTGATTTACACGCTCTGTTAATATTGTTTCTCCATAATCATACTCATGGTTTCCTAGAACAGAAACATCAAACCCAACACGGTTCATAATATCTATCATAGGAGATCCTTTTTCGGGGTGATTATCTACCGCAGGGTTTCCAGAAAATATGTCGCCACTTGAAGTAACAATAACATTTTTTGTTTCTTTTTCTAAATCGACTATGTGCTTTACTTTTGAGAAATTATCGAGTTGGCCATGAACATCATTCAAAAAAAAGATTGTAACATTTTTTGTAATCGAAGGAGCTGGAGTTTCACCTCCACCAGTATTGTTGCTATCTGTTGAGCAACCAATAAGCAAAAGGGAAGCTAATAGAAAAATATAATATGTTTTTTTCATCTTTTAAAAGTTACATTAAATTTATAAGTATGCCAAAATCGTTAACATGATCATAATAAACACTAATAAAATAAATACTAAAGGCATGACAAATTTTAGCCATTTATCGAAACCTACTTTTACAATGGCAAGTGTCGCTAATATTAAAGAGGTTGGATTAATAAAAGCAAATAAACCTTGTCCATAATTATAAGCAGTTACGATTAACTCCCGACCTAAACCAACACCATCTGCCAAAGGCGACATAATTGGCATCGTGAGTACTGCCATACCAGAAGACGAAGGTATAAAAAAAGATAACCCAGAATAAATAAAGAACATGACATTAATAAATAAGCCTTTGTTCATGCCGCTAGTTGCATTACTTGCGTAATAGAGTAGTGTGTCGCTAATAAGACCATCTTCCATAAGAACGGTAACACCTCGAGCTATACCAATTATAATAGCTACACCAAGTAAATCACCAGCACCTTTTACAAAAGTATCTACAAAGGTGTCTTCTTTTATTCTGGCAATAAAACCGATAAGTATTGCACCAACCAAAAACACAGCAGTCATTTCAATAAACCACCAATGTAATCTGGAAACACCATAAACCATCACTACAAAACATAAAATAAATATGAATAAAATAAGACGTAATCGTGCATTTAATTTTATTGTAGAGTGTGTAATACTACCAAACATGTTTTCTATTTGTTCTCTTTGGTCATAGATAATGGACTTTCTTGGGTCATTCTTTACTTTTTTTGCATAACGTAATATGTAGATAATACAAATTATTGTACATAAAAAATACATGATTAATCTAAAATTTAAACCAGTAGTCCATGTGATTCCTGAAGCATCAGAAGCAATAATAATACTAAATGGGTTGGTTGTAGAACACATACCACCAACAGATGAGCCAATAAATATCGAAGCCAAAGGTACCATGGCGTCGTATTTTGCTGCAAGAAAAATAGGAATTAAAATAGGGTAGAAGGCAATGGTTTCTTCGGCAAGGCCAAAGGTTGTCCCGCCAATAGAAATTAAAAATGTCACTGAAATAATGAGCCAATATTCTCTGCCTTCCAATACCCTAGAAAGCCATGAAATACCAGCTTCAAATGCTCCAGTGGCATTCATAATACCTATGAGGCCACCTATAAATAAGACTAGAAAAATAATATCTGCTGTGGCAATAATCCCCTTAATTGGTGATAGAATATAGGCAACAAGACCTTGTGGTTTTGCTTCAAGCGTTTTGTATGTTTCGGGCACATTTATAGGTTTATAAATACCACCACTTGTAAATTTATCTAATGGAATGCTAACATGTAATTGGTCTAAAGTCTCTTGTGTAGCATCTAATGTTTCGATTTTTTCTAAACTAACTTTTTCAAATACGTTTTCTGTTTTGTTATACGAAAGAGTGTCATATTTACCAGCTGGTACCAGCCAGGTTAATATAGCCACCATGGCAGCAACAATGAGTAAAACGGTTTGTGCGGTTGGGAATTTTAGTTTTTTCAACAGTATAAGTTTTATAAAGACTAAAGATAGTATTATTTTAGAGTGCTGAAAAATATTATATAAATGGATGTAAACATTCACCAAAGTTGGAAGCCTTATTTACAAGAAGAATTTGAAAAACCCTATTTTCAGGATTTAACAAATTTTGTTAAAGATGAATATAAAAATAGTAAGTGTTATCCTTCAGAAGACAGGATATTTAATGCGTTTAATCATTGCCAATTTGAAGATCTGAAAGTCGTAATTATTGGCCAAGATCCTTATCATGGTAGCGGACAAGCAAATGGCTTATGTTTTTCTGTAAATGATGATATTGCACATCCGCCTTCGTTAAGGAATATTTTTAAGGAAATTGAATCTGATTTAGGAACCTCTTATCCTGAAAGTGGGAATCTAGAACGTTGGGCAAAGCAAGGTGTATTATTATTAAATGCGACACTAACAGTAAGAGCGCATGAAGCTGGAAGTCATCAAAAACTTGGTTGGGAAACTTTTACAGATGCCGTTATACAAACTATAAATGACAAAATGGAAGGTGTTATATTTCTTTTATGGGGCGGTTTTGCAAAAAATAAATTAAGGCTTATTAATAAAATAAGACATCATATATTGACATCAGGGCATCCATCACCATTAAGTTCTAATAGAGGATATTGGTTTGGTAACAAGCATTTTAGTAAAACTAACTTCCTGTTGGAGCAAGCTGCACAGAAGCAGATTGTTTGGTAAGTCGTTTTGTAATTATGGCTGTCTTTTTAATTTCAGAAACTTTCTTGTTAGTCTTATTACAACTAAACGCAAGTAGTAGGAAATTAAACACAACTAAAGTAGTAAGTATAAGCGTAATTGTTAGTATCATATTCGATTGGGATCGGTTAATAAGGTTATCAATATACAAATATCTTCCTATTTTAAAACACATAGAAGTAATTTAATTAACAAGTTTTCAACATAGAAATAATTAAATAGCTGATTTACATATATATATATGGTTTTAATGTGTTAAATTTTTGCGACAATTTTATTATAAATTAACTTCCTCTCTATAATATTTAGGTCAAAAAGTTTATTTTGTACGTCTTTTATTGTAGAGTCATCTATCACATTTTGAGACCATTCGGTAAGTTTTAGCCATTCTTGAACATCGATTAATTGTTGGTCGTATCTGTTTGCAATAGTTTTGTCAATACTCGGTATATTTTTAAATTCTATGGTCGTATTATTAATTATTTCTAGAATTTTTTTCACTTCTTTATTATTATTATTTAATACCTTATCTGTTGCTGCAATTACAAAACATGGCCATGGTGAAGGAATATTTTCAATGCGCCTAAAAACGGCATTATCTACCAAAGGTTTTGTAGTAAATTTTTCCCATAAAAAATAATCTGCAACACCATTTGTTAGTCCTTCGACGGCACCATCTAGATTATTAATAACTTCAAAATATAATTCATTTTCCAAATCCCAATTATTATTTTGTGCATTTAAAAAAGACATTAAATGTGAGCCAGACCCATAACGACTGATAGCCGCTTTTTTTCCTCTAATATCTTCAATTGTTTTATATTTTGATTTATTGGCAACATGTATGCCCCAAATTAATGGCGATTGTACAAATGTTTGGATTATTTTTGATGGATTATCTTCTGTGATGTCTTTTACAATACCTTCGGTAAGAATAACTGCAAGATCGATATCGTTATTTCGAAGCCCTTGACACATAGCACCAGTACCTCCAGGGTAATCATGCCAGCGAAGATTAATACCTTTATCTTTATATTCACCATTTTTAAGAGTAAGATACCAAGCTAGGTTAAAATGTTCAGGTACTCCGCCAATATTAATTGTTGTCATTTAATAGGTAATTACTATAGTTACTTCAAAATTTAATTTGGGTTGATAATTGTTTTAATGAGTTTGTTTTGTGCTTTACTAAATTGATAATCTAATTTATTTAAACCTCCATATGTGATATTATCATTTATTTCGGTCGAAAAATTATGTTGTCCTAAAAGTGCTTCATGACCTTTTCTATTTAGTTTTAGCGTATTGCCAGTTTCTGTGAAGAAAATAGATAGTTTGTCTATAATTCTAATCCATTGCAAATCGCCAAAGCCATAATATCCCTGATAATTAAGCGCATATCCCAATAAATGGTGTCTGGATTTAATTTCATTGCTTTCTACAAGTTTCAGTACATTTTCTTCTAAACTACACAAACCATTTTTAGAATCTGGAAACCGTTTGAGATGTGCTTTTAAACAGCTATTTAAATATATAAAAGACGTTTTTTTAACAATAAATGGCTTCAATAAATTGTGATCTTTACCACAATAGGTCTGCCATATAATAGAAGCTAAACTTATATCTTCTTCAGAAAGCTTTATCTTCTCATTATAATGCTTTAATAATTGGTTTGGTTTTAATTCTGACAATCCTTTAAGGTCTGGTTCGCCTTTAACGCGGCCACTACAAACTAAATATAGCGGTAACTTAATACCTTTTTGGTGTATTAAATGTATTACTCCAATAAGATTAATATGGCAAAACAAATCGTACTCGAACCAAAGTACAATTTCTGAATACTGTTCAGTATAATTGAGTTTATTTAGTTCTTCTTTAAACTCATATTCGTCAATTTCAATATTATAGGTCGTATTTAAAAACTCTTTTCTTGTATTTAGAAATAAATCAGAATCTATAGTTTCAACAAGAGGGCCTTCACAAAGCATTTCTCCCCAAGTTAGGATTTCTCCTTTAACATCTAGTTCTTGTAAATAATCAGTTAGGCTATTACCATTTGTAATATGTAGTGTTTGATTTTCCATAATTAACCACCAACACGTTTTACATTAAAACCTTTGTCTTTTAAGATTTGCATAATCTTATCACGATAATCACCTTGAATAATAATTTTGCTGTCTTTAAAACTACCACCAACACTCAAGGTTTTTTTAAGTTCTTTTGCAAGTGCCTTAAAATCTTCAGTTGCTCCAGAATATCCTTCAAGAATTGTTATAGGCTTTCCTTTACGTTTTTCATACTTACAAATAATAGGGTCGTCTTGCAACCAAATATTATTAGATTCAGTTTCAGGCTCATCACCTTTACTTGCTACATGATCTGGGAATAGATTTTTTAGCTGTTCATTTAAATCCATAGGGAGATTTTTATAAATCATGAAAAGCAAATGTATAAAAAACTATATAAATGTATTACAGTTTATTTGTAAAGAACAAATACATATTAATATATTTGACAAACTAAATTTATGAGTCGTAAATCTTTTTCTGAAAGTAATATTGAGTATTCATCTCAAAATTTAGATTCTTCTATTTTAATGAGTTTGTATAAAAACATGCTTACTCCTAGAATGATAGAAGAAAAAATGCTCATTCTCTTGAGACAAGGTAAGATTAGCAAATGGTTTTCTGGTATTGGTCAAGAAGCGATTTCTGTTGGAGTTACTATGGCAATGCAACCGGAAGAATATATTTTGCCAATGCATAGAAATCTTGGGGTTTTTACAACACGAGAAATTCCGTTGCATCGTTTATTTTGTCAATGGCAAGGTAAGGCGAGTGGTTTTACAAAAGGTAGAGATCGATCATTTCATTTTGGTACACAGGAATATAATATTGTTGGCATGATCTCTCATTTAGGACCACAACTTGGTGTTGCCGATGGTATAGCACTCGCAAGTAAATTAAAAAATAAAAATCAAGTTACTGCTGTATTCACAGGTGAAGGTGGAACCAGTGAAGGTGATTTTCACGAAGCATTAAATATAGCTTCAGTATGGCAATTACCAGTTTTGTTTTGTATTGAAAATAATGGATATGGACTTTCTACACCAACTTCTGAACAATATAACTGTGAGCATATTGCAGATAGAGCAAAAGGTTATGGTATGGAATCTCATATTATAGATGGAAATAATGTTATAGAAGTTTATGCAAAAATTGATAAAATAGCACAAAGTGTAAGGAAAAATCCACGACCAATTTTAATAGAATTTAAAACGTTTAGAATGCGTGGTCATGAAGAGGCTAGTGGCACTAAATATGTCCCTCAAGATTTAATGGATGCATGGGCAAAAAAGGACCCAATTGAAAACTTTCAAGGTTTTTTAAAAGCCGAAAATATTTTAACTGAAGAGCAAGAAGTAGAAATAAAAACTGCAATTGTTCATAAAATTAATGAAAACCTACAAATAGCATTTGATGAAGAACCCATTGTCTCTAATATAAGTAATGAGTTAAATGATATATATAAAGATTTTGGTTATAAAGAAGTTATTGGAAATAATGTATTAACAGAACATCGTTTTATTGATGCTATTTCTGATGGATTAAAACAATCGATGGAGATGCATCCTGATTTGGTAATCATGGGTCAGGATATTGCAGAATATGGTGGTGCTTTTAAAATAACCGAAGGATTTGTTGGGCAATTTGGTAAAGAACGAGTAAGAAATACACCTATTTGCGAATCTGGAATTGTTGAAGCTGCCATGGGTTTATCTATAGCAGGCATTAAAAGTGTTGTAGAAATGCAGTTTGCAGATTTTGCAACATCTGGATTTAATCCTATTGTAAATTATTTAGCAAAGTCGCATTATAGATGGTCGCAAAATGCAGATGTTGTTTTGAGAATGCCTTGTGGTGGAGGTGTTGCAGCTGGACCTTTTCATTCGCAAACAAACGAAGCTTGGTTTACAAAAACACCAGGTTTAAAGGTTGTTTATCCTGCGTTTCCTTATGATGCAAAGGGTTTATTAACAACAGCTATTAACGACCCTAATCCTGTCATGTTCTTTGAGCATAAAGCACTTTATAGGAGTATACGACAAGACATACCTACAGATTATTATACACTTCCTTTTGGTAAAGCATCGGTTTTACAAGAAGGAAACGATGTCACTATTATTTCTTATGGTGCAGGTATACATTGGGCCTTAGAAACATTAGAAAATAATAATGATATTAAAGCTGACCTCATCGATTTAAGAACGCTTCAACCTTTAGATACTGATACAATTTTTACTTCTGTTAAGAAAACAGGAAAGGCTATAATATTGCAAGAAGACACAATGTTTGGAGGTATTGCAAGCGATATTTCTGCACTAATAATGGAAACCTGTTTTGAGTATTTAGACGCACCTGTGAAACGTGTTGCTAGTATAGAAACTCCTATTCCATTTATTAATCAATTAGAAGAACAATACCTATCTAAAAATAGATTTGAAGAAGCTCTAAAAGATTTGATTAGCTATTAATTAAAACTTCTGAAACTGCTGCAACTTCGTCTAAAACACGTAGTAAATTACCACTCCAAATTTTACTTATCTCTTCTTCGGTGTATCCACGTCTTACCAATTCTAGAGTAACATTAAATGTTTCAGAGGCATCCATCCAACCATTAATGCCACCACCACCATCAAAATCACTACTTATTCCTACATGATCGATTCCCATTTTTTCGACCAAATAATCAACATGGTCAACTAAATCTGTTACACTTACAGGGTCTGGAAAACCTTCCAAATTTTTAACTTTTAAATCTGCTAATTTTATAAATTCACGTTTTTTAGCCAAATAATCTATAGCTTCATTTTCTTCAAAAGCATCTATTTCGTCCCAAGTTTCTAACCAAGGAAGTCCCATAGATTCTGCTATTTCAATTCTTATAGGCCTTAATTTAGTATTTCTAGAATTGAACTTGTTAGTACTTAAAAATTGATCTAAAGCAACAGCTTGAACAACACCACCATTTTGTTTCATCCATTCTAGTTGTTCATCATCTAAATTTCTACTTACATCATTCAATGCTCTAGCCGACGAATGTGAGGCAATTATTGGTGCCTTGGTTAATTCTAACATCTGTTTCATCGCTTCTTTTGAAGGATGTGATACATCTATCATAATGCCATATTTATTCATTTCCTTAATAACTTCTTTTCCAAAGTCACTTAAGCCATTATGGAGCCATATATCATTTTCTTCACCATTATTACTATCACTTAATTGATTGTGCCCTTGGTGAGCTAAAGACATATATCGGCCACCTAAATCATAGAATTTCTTAACATTATTAATGTCTAAACCTATAGGGTAGCCGTTTTCAATTCCAATCATGGCGACTAATTTTCCCTCCTTCTGGATACGTTTAACATCTTCTGACGTTCTCGCCAGTTCAATTTGGTCGGGCGCAATATCATTAACAAGTTTATGAATAGCATTAAACTTTGACATTGCATTATCGAAAGCGTTCTTATAACCTATATCTGTTAGGGAGTCCTGACCAGTGTATACTATAAACCATGCAACATCGAGTCCACCAGATTTCATCTTTGGAAGATTTACCTGCGAACCTAAATTTTGTGTATAGTTAATAGAATCAGTAAAATTTGCAACATCAATATCGCAATGAGTATCTAATGTTATAACACGATTGTGTATACCTTTTGCCATTTCAATTAGTTGCTCTTCTGTCATAGATTTTGGAGTTTCTTTACAAGATGAAAAACACAATGTAATAAGTAATAGGAGTGAAAATGTTTTCATATTTATTTGGTAGATAAGTTTGACGTTGAATATACAAAAAAGAGTAGTCAATGTTTAGATATAATTAAATGTCTATATTTAAATAAAACTACTGTTTTATGAATCGTACTGTTGTAGCTTTATTTTTATTCGTTGTAAGCTGTAAATCAGATAAGTATGAGTGGAAAACATTGGAGGTAACTGCAACTGCTTATAATTCGTTAGCTTATCAAACAAGTTCAAATCCGTTTATAACTGCTTTTGGAGATAGTTTAATTCCTGGTAAGAACTACATTGCGGTTTCTAGAGACTTACTAGCATTAGGTTTGGGCCATAATACACCCGTAAAAATTGAAGGGTTTAGAGAAATCTTTTTAGTCAAAGACAAAATGAATAAACGTTGGAAAAAAAGAATCGATATTTATATGGGTGTAGATGTAAAGAAAGCACGAAAATGGGGAAAACAAAAAGTAATTATTAATTATGGCATAAAAAAAGACCAATAATAATTTACTGATCTTTTAATTAGTTGCTTTTAATGCAGATATCTTTTAATTCCAATCCAAATGGCATTGTCTAGATTATTATTACTGGTAATCTGTCTACTTACAACTGAATTGTTTTTGATAACACCATTTAAGCTCCTCGACATTTTTAATGTTGATTTCATGATGTAATGATTTTAATTGATTGATGTTTTTTTTATCTAAAACGTCTTTTAGTATTCCAAGTATAACTTTTTGTACTATTTAAGGTGTTTGATATTTGATTGTTGTTTAAAGTTCTCATAATGATTTGATTTAATTGATTGATGATTTTGTGTGTTTTTTATCTGAAACGTCGTTTGTCATTCCAAGTATAACTTTTTGTACTATTTAAAGTGCTAGAAATTTGATTGTTGTTTAAAGTTCTCATAATATTTTGATTTAATTGATTGATGATTTTGTGTGTTCTTTATCTAAAACGTCTTTTAGTATTCCAAGTATAACTTTTTGTACTATTTAAGGTATTCGATATTTGATTGTTGTTTAAAGTTCTCATTATATATTTTATTTAATTGATTTATATATGTAAGACGACGTATTTCTATTTTTGTTACAGTACTATGTATAACAAAGTAATAATTTAACAAACTTTAACAAAAAAAAAATAATTAGAATAAAGTAATTCATATTTAATACGCTGATAATCAATGAATAAAAAATGTCTATCTAAATATCATTAAAAGGAATGGTTTTTGATACATTTAGCATTCCAATAAGTTATTAAATGAATATTTAAAATATCTTTGTCAAAAAGTTGTTATAAAGTACCAATGAAGAATACGTTGCTTTTCATATTTTGTTTTTTTATTTTCATTTCTGCTAGTGCCCAATTAGACAGTCAACAAAAATCGACTGTAATTTCGGCCGAAGAAAATAATGATGCAGAAAGTTCTTCATTAACAATTAAGCCTTCAGAAACCGAAAATTTAAATACTATTAATGAAGGAAAAATTAATGGTATATCCGTTCCTAATAGCGATCATAATATTGATATAGCCGAAGAAGAGTTTTCAATGTTTGGCGGCGAAGAGTTTGCTAATCCGGCTGAATTATATAAAAAACAACTAAAAAAGAATTTAAGAATTAAAAACCAAGCCGAAACAATTCAGTATGGTGAAACTTCTAATCAGTTTTTGGGAGATTTTGAAACAAATTCTAAATTTGTAAATATTGTCTATCGTGATCATGAATATTTTGATGGTGATAGAATTAGAGTTTATTATAACGACGATGTCATTGAAAGGAATATATTATTAGAAGGCGAATACAAAGGCTTTAAGTTAGATCTTGAAAAAGGTTTCAATAAAATAGATTTCCAAGCATTAAACCAAGGAACTTCAGGGCCAAATACGGCAGAGTTTAAAGTTATGGACGATAACGGTGTTATAATTTCTTCAAACCAATGGAATCTTGCAACAGGCGTTAAAGCTACGATTGTCTTTGTAAAAGAATAGATTTATTCTATTTCATTTTTTATTTTTCTACCTTGTAAACTCTTTTAAAAGAAGTATCTTTAATATGTAATATTCATTCATAGAGAAAATTACCCATAAAAGGGTATTTTTTCATTTTAATATTATCATTATACTTGAAACAATTTTTGCCATTATTAATAAAGACCTAATAAATCATGAGTAAAACGTATTACGAACTTTTTAGCATTAGAGACAAAAAGAAATCTATTGATACAAGAATAGATGGAGGTATTGAATATATTAATGAAATAGATATAAAGATATATGCACCACAACCACTTTCAATAAAACAAAGTGAAACTACAGTGAATCAAGCAGGTAATATCACTACAGTTACTGTATTCTTTAAAGGTGGAGATGCATCAGATCGTATGGCTGTGCTTAACGCCAAAAGAGAAAAGAAGAATTTAGTAAAAGACTTATCTAATGATGTATTTGAAGTAACCGATACAGTAGAATTCATTTTCCTTTGGAATGAGTATGATAATGTAAGTACCATTGCAAGATCTTCTGCAGATACAGATCCAGGTGGTAAAGGTAGTGGTACATTAATAGGAGGTTAAGCCCATTGAAAGATTTTTTATCAAATAATATTATTTTATCCGTTTGTATATTACTTACTGTATTTTGCCATTCTCAATCTAAAGATTTTGAAATATTAGACAGTCTTGTTTCAAATAAAAATGTCCAAGAAGCAAATAATAAAATACAAAGTATAGATTCAACAAATCTAAATACATCAGATAAAGCAAGATATTATGAACTTTATGGCAAGAATTTAAGATATGGTGATGATAATGCTAATAGCTATAAAAATTTATTAACGGCAAAAAAGTATTATCTACAAATAGATAGCTTAGAAGCAGTTGCTGAAATTAATAGAACACTTATTGAACTTATTTGCGATACTGATTATGAGCAATTAGATTATCAACCGTTTTTTGATGAATATATCGATTATGCTAAAAGTAAAAATGATAACTTACTTTTGGCAAAAGGATACATGCATTTAGGGATGTGTTCAATTACAGAGTCCATATCAAAAACTCTTTTTTCATTTAAAGAATCTTTAAAGTATAGCGAGAAAACAACAGATACGCTATTAAGTGCCAAAATTCATAATAATTTAGGCGTACTATATGCAGAAAACACGCCCCATAAAGATTCAGCAATTTATCACTATAGTACCGCTCTAAAAGAATTTAAAAAAAGAAACCTTACCGATTACATATCCTATATCTATAAAAATTTAGCATCTATTTATAGTCAACAAAAGAATTATGATAAAGCTATAGAATATTATTTAAAAGCAGATTCTCTTCCGGTTAAAGAATACAGAAAAAGGAACAAAAAGCAAACCTATGGATATATCTCTGATACCTATGAAAAAAAGAAAAATTATTCGGATGCATTAAAGTATTTAAAACTTCATTTGGTATATAAAGACAGTGTTAGTTTCGATACTCAAAACACAGAAATTCTAAATATTCAAACCAAATACGAAACCGAGAAAAAAGGGAAAGAAAATTTAGAACTCAAGCAAAGTAGGTTTTGGTTAATCATGTTTTTAGTTATTGCAATACTTTTATCTCTAATTACGTATATCGCCTACAGAAACCAGCGTAACAAAAAGAAAGTCTTTGAGAAAGAAAAAGAAGTCCAATCAGAGAAAGTTCAAAAATTACTTAAAGAGCAAGAGTTAAGTAGTATCGATGCTATGGTTTCTGGTCAAGAAAAAGAACGACAGCGTATCGCTAACGATTTACATGACAACCTAGGCAGCCTTCTCGCAACGCTAAAACTTCATTTTAATAATTTAAAGATAAAACGAGATCGATTAAAGGAGGAAGAAGAAGCTCTTTTTGCAAAAACAGACGGTCTAATTGAAGAAACATATCAAAAGGTACGATCCATCGCTCATGCAAAAAATGCAGGGATTAAAGCCAATGAAAGTTTATTACCAGCTGTTAAGAATTTCGCTTCTAAAGTTTCTATAGCTAACAAATTGGTTATTGAAGTAATAGATGATGGCATGGACGACATACGTTTAGATAATTCATTAGAGATTACCCTATTCAGAATAATTCAAGAATTGATTACTAATATTATTAAGCATGCAAATGCAAGTGAGGCTAACATACATTTAACACATTATGGCGATGCTTTAAATATACTTGTTGAAGATAATGGTGTTGGTTTTGATAATACCAAAATGATGCAAAAAGATGGTATGGGATTATATACCATAACAAAAAGAGTAGAACACTTACATGGCAGGGTAACTATAGAAGCAATAGAAGATAAAGGCACAAATATAATTATCGATATACCACTAGAACAATGATAAGACTCGTAATTGCAGAAGACCATAACGCACTTATAGATGGCATCAAGCTTTTTCTAGAGTTTGAAGACGACATTGAATTGGTAGGCATAGCAAATAATGGTAAAGACTTATGTGATGTAGTAGAAAGAAAAAAACCAGACGTCGTAATTTCAGATATTAGAATGCCATTAATGAATGGTATTGAAGCAACTAGAATTATTACAAAATTATCTCCTTCTACAAAAGTTATTGCATTTACAATGTTTGACCAAGACGAAGCTGTTTCGCAAATGTTAGATGCTGGTGCCAAAGGTTATATTTTAAAAAACTCTAGTTTAAAAGAACTATTGGAAGCAGTTAGAAAGGTGTGTCAAGGCGGCACATATTACGATTCTAACATTATATTAAACAATACGACATCTTCTAAAAAAGCCAAAGGTGTGCTTACGAATCGTCAAATCGAAATTCTAAAATTAATAGCACAAGGTAAAACCAATCACGAAATTGCCGCCATACTTTTTATTGGTAAAACAACTGTTGAAACTCATAGAAAAAACATGATTCAGAAACTGAATTTAAAAGGTTCTGGTGAGCTCCTTCGGTATGCTTTAGAAAGTAAATATAATTTCTAAAAAAATAGAAATATACCTATTAATGGGTATTGCATCAAATCCTATAAACATATATATTTACAGTGCTATTAATTAATTCTTAGGGAGAATTAACTCGAAGTGCCTATTTAGTAATTTATTACTGTTTAATAGGCACTTTTTTATTTCAGATCTTACATTTTTCCTAGAAACGCATATTAAGAATTCAGCAATTTATTTTTGTTTCAAAAACAAGAGTTTTTAAAGGAATAAACAGCATTTAAAATATAATTCACTAATTAACCACAAGTATATTTCGTTTAAAAGAGCGTGAAAATAATTTTAGTGCTCTTTTTATATTCTCCTACTGTTAAGAACTAACAATTTAGGTTAATAAAAAAACTGTAAAAATTATCAAAAACTCTTTTTAGGTTGTATTTTTGCAACTTCAAATATGAGCAACACAATCACTACATTAGAATTAGATGACATAAAAGTTGGTAAAAGCTTATACAATTACCAACATGGAGCAATCGAAAAAATCTTTAAATGCTTTGAAGATGCACCAGAAGATTATCATCTACTATACCAATTACCTACAGGAGGAGGGAAAACGGTCATTTTTTCAGAAATTGTAAGACAGTTTTTAAAACATCACAAAACCAAGGTTCTTGTAATGACGCATCGTATAGAACTTTGCAAGCAAACATCAAGAATGCTTACAGAGTTTAATGTAGAAAATAAGGTGGTCGATAGTAAAGCAAATCTTGACGATCAGGAAAACTATAGTTGTTTTGTTGCTATGGTCGAAACGCTAAACAATCGTTTAACCGAAGACAAATTAGACATCTCTGATATAGGTTTAGTTATTATTGACGAAGCACATTACAATTCATTTACAAAATTATTTAAATTTTTCGAAAAATCTTTCATTTTAGGTGTTACTGCAACACCTTTGAGTTCGAATATAAAGCTTCCGATGAAAGATAATTATAACGAACTTATTGTTGGAGAAACCATCGAGTCTTTAATATCGAATGAGTTTTTATCTCGAGCAGAAGTATATTCCTATAATGTTGGATTAACTTCATTAGTTGTTGGTGCAAACGGAGATTATACCGTAAAATCGTCTGAAGATTTATATAATAATTTTGACATGCTTACCAAGTTGTTGCATGCTTACGAAGAATGCTCGAAAGGTAAGAAAACATTAATTTTTAATAATGGTATTCATACATCACAATATGTATATGAAACCTTTAGAGCAGCAGGATATCCTATTGCACATCTTGATAATACAAATTCTAAAAAAGAAAGAGCTGCTATTTTAAAATGGTTTAAAGAAACACCAGATGCTATTTTGACATCGGTAAGTATTTTAACTACTGGCTTTGATGAACCAACAGTCGAATCTATTATATTAAATAGGGCGACAAAATCATTGACCCTTTATTACCAAATGATTGGTCGTGGATCTAGAATTTTAAAAAATAAAAACACGTTTAAAGTAATTGATTTAGGAAATAACTTTCACCGTTTTGGCCCTTGGGGAGCAGATTTAGATTGGCAACGTATTTTTAGATCTCCTAACTTTTATTTAGACAATTTGCTTAATGATGAAGAATTAGAAAGCAACTTTAAATATATTATGCCAGACGAGTTAAGAGCCGAATTTGGTAATTCTGAAGAAGTCTATTTAAATATTAATGAAGTTTATGTAGAGTCTATTAAAAAAGGAGAGTCTTCAAAAGTTGTGCTTGAACGATCTATAGAGCATCATGCTGTTTTATGTGTAGAAAATAGTGAAGATGTTTATGATGCATTAGATTTAGCAAAGAAACTAGGCGACGATATAGATCATAGAATCCAACGTTATAGTAAATGTATTTGTAAGAGCACATATAATTTTATCGCATGGCTCAAAGACGATTATCGAAAGAAATTACGTGCTTACTTACGTACCAATTTTGACGATATGTTTTTAAAGATTCATGGTAGATTACCGGAAGAATAATCTATTTAAATTTCCAGGCTACAAATCGACTTATCTTATTTCCTTGTTGCATGTTTATGGTTTTATGGGTGACAGATAATTTATTCAATTGCTTATAAATATTCTTTAGATTTTCTTTTTTAGAAATTAAACAAGTAAACCAACCAACTTGATTTTTAAAATCGAGACTTTGTTTAATCATTCGTTTTATAAACAATGCCTCACCGCCGTTACACCAAAGTTCCATGGCTTGACCTCCAAAATTTAAATCTAATCGATTTCCTAATTTTAAGTTCTTTAACTTTCGTAAACTAGCTTTAGTCGCTTCTTCTTTTGACCCATAAAAAGGAGGATTACACATCGTAAAATCGAAATATTCGTCTATTTTAATTATTCCATAGAAAATATTTGCGTTATTCTCTTGATGCCTAATTTCTATATGATTCGTGAATGGGTTGGTAGCATTTACGTTTACTTTAGCAGATTCAATAGCTTCCAAATTTATATCAGAGCCAACCATATTCCAATCGTAAAGTTGGACTCCAAGAATTGGATAAATACAATTGGCCCCAACACCAATGTCTAAACCTTTAATATTATTATTTAAATTATCTTCAGCAAGTAAATCTGCAATATGATGAATATAGTCTGCACGTCCTGGAATAGGTGGGCACAAGTAATTTTCTGGAATATTCCAATCACTTACATTATAATAATGTAATAAAAGCGATTTGTTTAAATGAAATACGGCTTCAGAATTTGAAAAATCAATGCTGATTGTACCATAATCATTTGTAAAAACAAAATTTTTCAATTCTGGATGACTAGTAATTAAAGCATCAAAATCGTAATCGGCATTATGAATATTATTTTGGTGCAGAATTTTTGTGTTTATAAATTGAAAATCAAAAGTACATATTATTATTCTGAAGCATATAATTAACCATACCTTTGTAAAATATAAAGAACAGGTATGTCATCATTTTTAGATTTAGGGATTAAAAAGGAATATATAAAATCCTTAAAAGAATTAAATATTAAAGAGCCAACAGAAATACAGGAGCAAGCGATTCCGGTATTGGTAGAAACCGAAACAGATTTTATTGGTTTGGCACAAACAGGAACTGGCAAAACAGCTGCATATGGTTTACCGATGTTGCATCATATAGATACTTCAAAAAACGAAATACAAGGGCTGATATTAGCACCAACACGTGAATTAGTACAACAAATTAAAAAACAACTTTTTAAATTTACGAAGTATAACGAATCGAAAATTTTTGCCGAAGGTGTATATGGTGGTGAGAAAATTGAAAAGCAAATTAGAGCTTTACAAAGAACCACTCATATTGTTGTGGCAACACCAGGTAGATTACTTGATTTAATTGAGCGAGGAGATATTGATATTAAAAATATAAAAACACTTGTTTTAGATGAAGCCGATGAGATGTTAAGCATGGGCTTTAAGCAAGATTTAAATAGAATATTAAAGTATACCGTTGGTAAACGTTATACATGGTTGTTTTCGGCGACAATGCCAGAAGAAATACTGCGTATTATAAAAACGTACATGTCGCCTCATGCCGTGCGTGTTGAGGTAAATAAGAATGCGTTGGTAAATGCAAATATTACACATCAATATGTAACAACATCTATAAAAGACAAGCTTAATATTATTACACGTATATTAGACAGGCATGATAATGATCGTGGCATCATTTTTTGTAGAACAAAAGCAGGTACACAAAATCTAACCGAGAAACTTAAAAACGAAGGATTTTCGGTAGGAGCGTTAGAAGGTGATATGCAACAGAAAGAGCGTGATAAAGTCATGCGTGCTTTTAAAAATGAATCGCTTCAAGTACTTATTTCTACAGATGTTTCTGCAAGAGGTATTGATGTTAATAATTTAGCATTTATAATTCATCATCAGTTACCAGAACAATTAGAATATTATACGCATCGCAGTGGCAGAACTGCAAGAGCAGGAAAAACAGGGAAATCTATAGCCTTAATTATTCCTGGCGAATTACAAAAACTACATGAAATCCAAAATAAGCTTGGTATTACATTTAAAGAAATTATTATGTAGGTTTATTGGCAACACCAATGTACATTTCTAAAATTAAAATCTTAATCTTATATTTGCACAATATTTAAGTCTCTATTGCACTCATTAAATAAATTTCTCATTAATTTCTTTGGTTTTGCAAAAACATCTTTTATATTGGAATTATTAGTAAACTTTAAAAAAACGAATGGCTAAATCTCAACAAACTTTTAATAAAAGTGAAAAAGAAAAAAAACGTTTAAAAAAACGTGAGGATAAGAGAAAGAAAATGGAAGCTCGTAAAGCTGCTGCAAAAGAAAACCCAAAAGGTATAGAGTTTGCCTATGTAGATTTTAATGGAAACTTAACAGATACACCACCAGATCCTACATTAAGAGAAAAGGTTGATGCAGAAACGATAGAAGTAAGTATTCCTAAAACATTACCTGGCGATAAAGTAGCATTTGATCCAATTAGAAATGGTAAAGTTTCATTTTTTGATACTTCAAAAGGGTTTGGGTTTATATTAGATTCAGAAAATCAAGAAAAATATTTTGTGCATGTAAGTGGTTTGATTGATGAAATTGCAGAAAACGATAGCGTATCTTTTGAGTTAGAAAAAGGTATGAAAGGCATGAATGCAGTTAAAGTAAAGAAAATCTAACCTATTTATTAAGTTCATTACAATCATTTTCTTAATTTTAGAAGAAATTGAATTTTATATGAACAAACAACTTTTATTTAGTAAACGTCCAATAGGGGTTCCAGATTCAGAAACTTGGACTTTAGAGGAAAACCCTATCAAAGAACTTCAGGAAGGCGAACTTCTAGTACAAAACCATTATATATCTTTAGATCCAGCTATGCGAGGTTGGATGAATGACAATAAATCGTATATCGAGCCGATTCAAATAGGCGAAGTCATGCGTGCTGGTGTGATTGGTAAGGTTATAAAAACGAATAATCATCCAGATTATAAAGTAGGGGATTGTCTTACTGGTTTAGGAGGTGTACAACAATATAGTATAACTAATGGTAATGGTTGGCATCAAGTAGATGATACTTTAGCTCCAATGCCAAAATATCTTGGTGTTTTAGGAATGACAGGAATGACAGCCTACTTTGGTATCCTCGAAGTCGGTAAGATTAAAAAAGGAGAAACTGTTTTGGTTTCTGGTGCAGCAGGTGCAGTTGGCAGCGTGGTTGGACAAATTGCCAAAATAAAAGGCTGCACAGTTGTTGGTATCGCTGGAGGTAAAGATAAATGTGATTATCTTGTTAATGAACTAGGATTCGATTCTGCAATAGATTATAAATCTAAAAATGTTTTAAAAGAATTAAATACAATATGCCCAAAAGGTATTGATGTCTATTTTGATAATGTTGGCGGTGAAATTCTTGAAGCTGCTTTAGCAAAAATTCGTATGCATGCTAGAATTGTTATTTGCGGAGCAATATCTCAATACAATAATACAACAGCGATGTCTGGCCCTCGAAACTATATGTCATTATTAGTAAATCGCGCAACTATGCAAGGTATGGTAGTTTTCGATTATGCCAAAGATTACCAGAAGGCTGCGATTGAAATGAATCAATGGATGATGCAAGGACAGCTAATAAGTAGAGAAGATATTTATGAAGGCATTGAGAACTTCCCAATGACTTTTAAAAGATTATTTTCTGGAGATAAAAAGGGAAAACTAATTTTAAAGGTTCTTTAGTGTTAACTTCTTGCTGCAAGCTTAACGAATCAATAAAATTCGATTCAAATTTTTATATGTTAACAATTAATAATATTAAATTTTACTTATGAGCAATTATGACAAGCTTTTATCTAAACTAAATGAACTTGAGGACTATTTTGAATATAAAGACAATATTTCTGAAAATGTTTCTAAATCAAATGTTGGTTGGCAATGCTATCATATATTAAAGGCGATAAATATTGTTACAAAAGCAATAAGAGATTCAGAACCAATTAATTATAAAAGATCTCATAATAAATACAAACAAAAGAGTTTTGAACTTAATTCTTTTCCTCGAGGTGTTGCCAAGGCACCTTCTGTTGTATTGCCTCCTGAAATTTTTAGCGAAAAAGATTTAATTGAACAATTAAATTTTGCAAAATTAAATATTGAAGGGTTTAAAACATTAGATGCAAATTCAAATTTTATACATCATATTTTTGGTCAGCTTAATAAGGAGGAAACAGAAATATTTTTAAATATTCATACAGAACATCATTTAAAAATTATTCGAGATATTTTAAAAACCACATAACTTTTAGTAATAATCCATTAAATTGTAACCAAAATAATGAGTAAAATCCCAAAAAATCTTCTAATTATTTTAGCGTTTTTCTCTATATACGTAATTTGGGGATCTACGTATTTGTTAAATAAAATAGTCGTTGCAGAATTACCACCTTTTATGCTGGCTTCCATACGATTTATTATTGCAGGATTACTCATTTTTGCGATTGCAATTGCTATGAGGAAGTCAATTAAAATTACTATTAGGCAATTAATTAACACCATTATTGCTGGGTTTTTATTTTTAGCATTTGGGAATGGTATTGTTGTTTGGGCTCTTAAATATGTAGATAGTGGTTTTGCAGCATTAGAGATTTCTGCACAGCCATTAATAGTTCTTATTTTAATGCGAGTTCTACAAGGTAAAAAAATTGCATTGATGTCATATATTGGAGTTGTATTCGGTTTCATTGGAATCTATTTATTAGTTAGTCAAAAAGAAATATTAAATCAAGAAGGAAGTATTACAGGAATGATTATGATATTTGCAGGTATGTTAAGTTGGGCTTACGGTAGCCTATTTATTGGTAAAGCAGATCTTCCGAAAAATTATTTTGTAAATACTGGATATCAAATGCTATTTGGAGGTATTATACTTTTTATTGCAAGTTTATTATTTGGTGAAACTTGGGTCTCTCCAATGCAATGGAGCGAAGAATCCTTATGGTCTATGTTTCTGTTAATTATTTTTGGTAGTATTGTTGCTTTTACATCGTTTAATTATTTATTAAAAGTAGTTTCCCCAGAAAAAGTTGCAACTTCCACCTATGTGAATCCAATTATAGCTTTACTTTTAGGCTGGTACGTTTTAAACGAACATATAACTACACAATCTGTAATGGCTGCTGTTATATTATTAACAGGTGTTTATTTTATAAATACACGAAAAAAAATTACAATATTTCAGCGTTTTATAAGTAAAGAAAAGAAGGATTAACATAATTCGCTTATTTTCGATAAACAGTTTAACCATAAAGTATTTTCAATGCCCTATTTTTGCAAAAAACAATGTGATGCAATCCTTTGACGAATTTAATATTTCTAACCAACTACGCTACGCTATAACAGATCTAGGATTTACCAATCCAACACGAATTCAATCTGAATCGTTTCCTGTAATTTCATCAGGTCAAGATGTTGTTGGTATTGCACAAACTGGTACTGGAAAGACATTTGCATATATGCTACCAATATTGCAAGGACTTAAGTTTTCGAAAGAAAAGCATCCAAGAATTTTAATTTTAGTCCCGACGCGCGAACTAGTTTTACAAGTTGTAGAGGAGATTGAAAAATTTAGTAAATATCTTAATAATAGAGTAGTAGGAGTTTATGGTGGTACCAACATAAACACGCAAAAAGCATTAGTTTCAGAAGGCCAAGATATTATAGTTGCAACACCAGGTCGTTTATATGATTTGGTATTAAGCCGCTCACTATTATTAAAATCAATTAAAAAATTAGTAATAGATGAAGTAGATGTTATGCTTGATTTAGGGTTTCGATTTCAGCTTACTAATTTATTTGAGCTATTACCTAAAAATCGTCAGAACATTATGTTTTCAGCAACAATGACTGACGATATAGATGAATTAATTACTAGTTTTTTTACATCTTCAAAAAAAATATCGATAGCCTTAAGTGGTACTCCCTTGGACAACATTGCTCAAAGCAGTTTTGCTGTTCCGAATTTTTATACAAAAGTGAACTTACTCACATTCTTATTAAAAGATTCATCTAAATTTAAAAAGGTGCTTGTCTTTGTTTCAAATAAAAGAAGTGCAGATCGTTTGTTTGAAGTGTTACAAGAATTATATAATGATGAGATTTGCGTTCTGCATTCAAATAAAACACAAAATTATAGAATTCGTTCTATAAAACAATTTGACGAAGGTAAAAATAGAATATTAGTTACCACAGATGTTATGGCCCGTGGACTTGATTTAAACGACATTACACATGTTATTAATTTTGATACACCACGTTTTCCTGAAAATTATATGCATCGTATTGGTCGTACAGGTAGGGCAGAAAAAAAAGGTGAATCTCTATTATTTTATTCAGATAAAGAAATTAATTACAAAGAAGCCATCGAAACACTTATGAAAATGGAGATTAATCAACTTCCATTTCCTGAAAATATTGAAGTTTCTACCAAACTGACACCAGAAGAACAACCTAAAAATTTAGAGCCAAATAACCCTCATAAACAAAGTGATGGTTTTGAGCGTGGCGAAAGCTTTCACGAGAAATCTGAAAAAAATAAGAAAACAAATAAAGGAGGATCTTATCAGTATATGATTAAAGCCAAATACAAAAAACCTAAAACACGAGGCGATAAAAATTACAATAAACGTAATAAAAAGAAATAAGCGTAATATTCTCTTATTAATTTTTCCATATAAGGCAATAAAATCAGCTGTATAACAAATTGTGTAATTCGATTAACGGTTACTTTTAACAGACGTAAAAATGGCATAATTTTCTGTTTTTATTGAATTATTCCATTTCATCGTAAATTTTAAGAGTTCATACGATTTTTTAGGTGTCATTCTCATATTGCTATAGTTTTAAGGTAATTAAATAATTTATATTATCATGAAAAAGCTAATCGTCCCTATTTTGCTTCTTTGTTTTATGAGTACCTACAATACGATTATTGCACAAGATTCTACTTCAGATTATAAAGAACGTAATCCAATTTATGATTATGCTGAAAAGCAATTAAATAATACGGATACAATCCCTGATTTTAACTCAAAATCAAATAAACTAAAAATCACAGGAACTATTTTTGAAAGTGATGGAACCACGCCTGCTAAAGATGTTCTTTTGTATATAGAACATGCAGATGAAAACGGTGATTACCAAATAAAAACTGATAACGACAAACGTTATGTGCAGCATAGAGGTTGGGTAAGAACTGATTCTGATGGAACATATACATTTTATACTTTTATTCCAGGTTCGGCATTCGAGCCAATTACATATCCTAAAACAAGAGGGATGAAGCAAATATTTCCAGTAATTAAAGAGTCTGGTCAAACCGAATATGATCTTGAAGCTTTTCTTTTTGATGACGATCCGTTAATTACAAAACGTTGTCGTACTAGATTAAAGAAAAAGGGAATAGATAATATTTTGAAGCTGGTAAAACAAGATGATATGTTTGTAGCGAATAAAAATATTATACTTGTTCAAAATAGTCCGTCAATATAAGTATAGAATTCACTTTGTAAATTTTAATCTTTTAAGAATCCTTCTAAACAAAATTATTTCTAACTAAGGTTAATGATTAATTATTTATTAATTTAGGGCTTTAAGTAAATCACATTTTATATGCCCAATTTAAAATTTACTCGAAAGAGTATTGTCATTATTGCTGGATTAATTTTAGTTATTTTTCTAATCAATAGCATTGTTTCTTCAAAGATTACGAATAAAATTTCAGAGATTTTATTAAAAAACGATTCAAAATATTATACTGCTCAAATAGAAAGCACTCAATTTAAATTAATAAGAGGTTCATTATATTTAAATAATATTACTTTAATACCAAAAGAGGTTGCTTTAGATAGCTTAATTAAAAATGACTTAAAAAAGCAAGCTTTAGATTCTGTATCAATATCTTCAGTAGGGTTTAATGGTATTAGCTTCATAGACTTACTTTTTAGTGATAAAATTAATGTTAGTAATCTGGAAATTAATGGTCTACATGTTAAAAATTTTAAAAATGATGAGATCAAAAAAATTTCTAAAGAAAAAAAGGCTCTCAATTTAGACTCTATTTATATAAAGAAGCTCAAAGGTTTTAGAATTAATAAAATTAAAGTAAATGATTTTATTTATGAAAGTGTTAATGTAAACTCGAATGAAACTACTTTTAAAAATGAGCCTTTAAGCTTTGAGTCTAGCGGGTTTAAATTAGAAGAACAAGATTCACATGTTTTTAAATTATTACCTGTAAAGGATTCTTTCGAAATCGAAAAGATCGAATTAAATGTAAACACCATTAAGTATGATATTTTAGTTGATAAATTAGGTTTCAATTTTAATAAAAACTTGATTACAATTAATAAATTGAGTCTAAAACCTCAAATACCAAAGCGTAAACTTGCCTTGTCCTATACTTTTAGCAAAGATGTTTTTGATGTTGAACTCGATGCGCTTAATATCTATAACTTTCGATTAGATAAACTTCTTAACAAGGAAGGAATATTTATCGATAGTCTTGCTATTTCAGGGCTAGATATGGAATTATACAAGGATAAAAGGAGACCTTTTAATGAAGATAAAAACAAATCACTACCTCATATTAGTTTGCAAAATATGAAAACACCATTAGAGGTTAAGAAAGTAAAAATAGCAAACAGTGAAGTCCTAATCGAGGAGCATACAGTAAATCGGGATACGATAATGATTCTATCTTTTGATAAAGTTAATGCTTCTATCCTAAATATTACATCTGTTAATCGAGAACACCCAATGTCACTCGAATTAGATGCTAGATTAATGAAAAAAGCACCATTGAAGATAAATGCAGATTTTTCACTAAAGAATCAAGGTTTTAATTTTAATGGTAATCTTGGTACCGCCAAATTAAAATTGTTCGATTCGGCATTGTTTCCTGCAATTGGATTAAAAGTATTAAATGGAAATTTAGACTCTATGACCTTTGTTGCTAGCGCAAACAACCATGAATCAAACGGTAGTATGACAATGCTCTACCATAACCTTGAAGCAACTGTTTTTAAGGCTGGCACTTTTGAGAAAAACAAGTTTTTAAGTTGGAGTGTTAATTCGGTTATTAAAAAATCAAATCCGAATAAAAAAGGTAAAACACGTGTTTCTGTTATGTCATTTAAACGTGACACATATAAAGGTTTAGGAAATTATATCTGGAAAACCTTACTTTCTGGTATAACAAACTCAATGGCTCCAGGAGGAAAACAAGTAAAGTCCTCAAGGCACTAATGTATTAGGATAAAATTTAAGGATCTTTAGTAAAATATATAATTAATCAAATGAAAAAAATTCTTTTTTTAGCATGTATTACATGCCTCTTCACTACCTGTAAAAAGGAAAGTCCAATAGAACAAAAGCAAATTATCTTTGATGGTATAGATCAATCTATAAAACCTGGAGATGATTTCTTTAATCACGTAAATAGAACGTGGTATGATGAAGCTGTAATTGCCGATGATCAGGTAGGAGTGGGAGCCTATCGATTTTTAAATATTCCTCAAAAGAAGTTGCTTCAAAATATATTAGAAGAAGTATCTGCTACCACACATCCAGTAGGTAGTATCGAGCAACAAGTTGGCGATTTTTATGCGTCTGGTATGGATACAGTCAGTATTAATCATAGAGGATATACACCAATTCAATCACTTTTGGATGAAGTTGATTCAATTAGTGATATACCAACATTAATGACATTTGTTGCCAATCAAATTAAATCGAGCGACTATTCCATAATTGCTCCTTATATTTCTCCAGACGACGAAAATAGTAGCATCAACATCGTGCATTTAAGTCAAACAGGACTAGGTTTGCCAGATCGTGATTATTATTTTATAGCTGATTCGTCTGTAGTTGCAATTCAAGATGCCTATAAAAATTATATTTCAACATTGTTTGAACTCGTAAACATTCAAGAAGCTAAACAAAAAGCTGATATTGTTTATGATATAGAAAAGCAATTGGCAGAATCTCATAAAACACGCATTGAGCGTAGAGATGTAAAGGCAAATTACCATAAATTATCTGTATCAAAGATTGATAAAACCCAACCTAATATTGGTTGGGCAGACCTGTTTTCACATTTAGATGTGACAATAGATTCTTTAAATATAATGCAACCTGCCTATTATGATAAACTAAACAAGATGCTCGAATCTGTTTCGTTAGCAGATTGGAAAACCTACTTAAAGGCAAATACCATTAGTACGTATGCCAACATATTAAGTCAACCTTTTCAAGATGCTTCTTTTACATATTCTAAAGTATTAACTGGACAATCTGTACAAAAGTCACGAGAGCAATTAATGGTTCAGAATGTTGATGAAAATATTGGCTTTGCCCTGGGACAACTATATGTAAAACGTTATTTTAATGAAGACGCCAAAAAGAGAGCATTAGAGCTTGTTAACAATCTTCAAAAAGCATTAGAGAACAGAATAAACCAACTCGATTGGATGAGCGATAGCACCAAGCTAAAAGCAAAAGATAAGTTATATGCCATTAATAAGAAAATTGGCTATCCAGATGTTTGGAGAACTTATGAGAATGTAAACATAAAAAGAGATTCATATTTCGAAAACGTAGTTTCAATCCGCAGAGAGGCCTATCAATACGATATAAATCAATTAAATAAAGCACCAAATAGAGACGAATGGCATACAACACCATCTACAGTGACTGCATATTATAATGCATCATTAAATGAAATTGTTTTTCCAGCGGGCATTTTACAATCGCCTTATTTTGATCTATATGTGGACGATGCAGTTAACTATGGAGGGATTGGCATGGTGATTGGGCATGAATTTACACATGCATTTGATGACCGAGGCGCACAATATGATAAATACGGTAATGTAAAAAATTGGTGGACCGAAGAAGATTATACCCAATTTAAAGCCAATACACAAAAAATCGTTGAGCAATACGATGCATTTACTGTACTGGATAGTGTGCATTTAAAAGGAGCTTTAACCGTTGGTGAAAACACAGCAGATAATGCAGGAATTGCTATTGCCTATGATGCTTTTAAAATGACAGAACAAGGACAAAATACTATCAAAATTGCTGGGCATACACCAGATCAACGTTTTTGTTTATCTGTTGCACGTATTTGGCGTGTTAAAACACGAGATGAATACTTACGTAATTATGTAGCAACAGATCCTCATTCGCCACCAATCTGGCGTGTTAATGGACCACTAATGAACTTTACACCATTTTATAAAGCTTTTAATTTACAACCAGAAGATGCTAATTATAAACCAGAATCAGAAAGAATAAAGGTTTGGTAAATTAGATAGGCTCCTATTTTTCTATAACAATTTTTTGCCCAATACGAAGCGTAGACCTTTTATTTATAGCATTGGTTTTACAAAGTGAAGCAATAGAAACATTATTTCTAGCAGAGATTCTAGAAAGTGTATCGCCTCGTTTTACTATATAGACTTCCCTTTGTAGTTGTAAACTTGCTACAGCATCGTCTTCAGTAATATAAAGTTTAATTTTACTTTGCCGTTTAGAATTATGGTATACTGGTTGCGTCCATTTTTTTGTAATCCAAAGCTCTTGAGATCTTATCGTATTTTTATCATTAAATGCAAAAATATACTCTGGATTAATAGAGATTCCTTTATAATTTACGACTAAATGCAAGTGACTACCTCTAGCATTTCCTGAAGTACCTCCTTTACCTATATATCCTCCTCGAAAAATGGTATCATTTTCTTTTACACCATAATTAGATAGATGTGCATAAGTAGTTTCTAAACCATTGTAATGCCGTAAAACAATAGTTTTACCATGACCAGTATTGTATCGTGCCATTCGAACAATACCATCAAACATGGCAAAGAGACTATCGCCAGTAACTAAATCAATATCGATACCCTTATGTGCCCGACCACGACGCCAACCATAACGCGAAGTAACCACTTTATCAATTTTAATTGGTGACGAATAATTAGAATCTTTAAATTGTATTTGGAAAGGAAATTTAACGGTAATTCCTTTGTAAGGATTGTAAATAGTATTGTCCCAATTATCTTTTTTAATATCAATAGTAGTCAAAGTATTCAATACACCGTTTTGTTTAGTAGAATCTGTAAGTACATCTTGCTCAAATTGTAATACCTTAATTGGTTGAATTTGCATTCTCTTTTGCGCATTGATATTACTGAACAAGAAGGTCAGAATAAATGCAATTACTAATTTCATGTTATTAAACAAGGTTGGTGTTTTTTTAGAATGTCGAATATAGATATTTCAAACGATAATGTATGTTAATCTATTGTTAGAATTATTCAAATATTTATGTTAAATTTAATCATCTTGTTTTGTCTAATTACTGTTTCATAAAAAAATTCATAAATTTTTCTTCTACTATATTAATGAAACTTGAGGATGAGTTTAGCTGTAAGCCAAACTTATTCAAGTCTTTTTTCAGGTTACGCGAAATACGATGTTACATAGAGATAAGATTCTTGCAACAACATTGTCAACATTTGGAAAATAGATTTAAAATTAAAAGAAAGGTTTTTTTTGAGACACAATTATCATGGTTCGAAGACCTAAAGGTTCATTGGTTATAAAATGATATAACACTAATAAACATTAAAGTTTATTGTGCAAATCTAAATCAAGCTCATTAAAATTATGTGCTGCCTTAACTAAAAGGGTAGAGCCAATAGATTCGAATAAATTATTCGTTTTTAGAACAAATTCGGCCTGCTTTTCAATGTTATAATCAGGTATTCCAACTATAGTAAGGTTGGTCGTTTTTGATTCATCTATAATAATATTATAAAACGTTTTTTGTTCTACAGCATTATTGATGATTTTTATGTCCACATTCACACGCAAATCTTCAACCAGTTTTAAAATTTTAGATTCAATAATAGTAACATCAATGTTATTATTATTAACAAAGAGCACTCTAATATTTGCGCTATTCCAATTTGGAGACGCGATGATGAAACGTGCAATATTGAGCATCATTTCAGCATTTTTACTATCAGTTTCTCGCCACCAGAAATCAACAGAACTATAATTGCCAAATTTAGAACTCCTATCAAAATCCAAATACAACAAATTATAATCTAGGTGTAATAAGGTTTGAGTCATTTTAGAGTATTCTTTCGAATTCTCTAAACCCTTTGGCCAACCCATCATAATGGTATTAGGTTCAACGCCAGAAAAACCAAAGGTAGATGCAATATTAGTTATACCACTATAAATATTATCTACTTTTATTTGTCTGGCAAAAATTCCTAGGTCCTGAAACATGTCCTCTCGAACGACCTGATCTATTTTTTTTAAAGGTGGTTTATTATTTTCTTTATCTAAAATCAGCTTGAAATTAGTAACAATACCTGTTCGACCAGAAACAGTTTTGCATAACTCTAATAAGTACGATTGATGATCACTTTTACCGCTAAATAGAATAATATTGGGATTCCAATTCGAATTTTCCTCTACTTGAGCATCAATTTTTTTCAAGCCCTTATTGACTACATTTTCCCAAACACTTTTCCAAACGTCATTAGACTGCAATTTTACTTCCTTACGTTGTAACCCAAAATACATCGCACTAATAACAGCCAAAGCGGCAATCATGGCCATCATATCTAATTTAAACATCACGGCGAAACAAGCAATAAAACCAATTAACCCAATCCAGCGTTTCACTTTAAACGAAGGTCGAAAGTCAGGATTCGCCCAGCTTTCAAGGAAAAAGGAAATATTTATAAAACCATAAGCGGTTAAGTAAAACATAGAAACAACCCGAGCAATAATGTCTAATTCTCCTATGAGGATACCTATTTCAGCAATAATAAAAGCAAGAAATAAAGCATAAACGGGTTCATTAGTCGAACCTTTTCCTTTGCTAAACAATGCTGGTGTTACTTTATCAATAGACATGGCTTGCAAAATTCTAGGGCCTCCAAGAATACCTCCTAAAGCTGAAGATAATGTTGCTCCCCAAATTCCAGCCACAACAGCAGGGGCGAAAAGCGCCATTTTCATCAAGATATTATAATCTGATTTTAAGGCTTCAGAATTGATTGTAAAAGCCATAAAAATAGCAAGCACAATATATACTATAAGTCCAACGCTAATAGCGAGTAGCGTACCGCGAGGAATAGATCGTTTCGGGTTTTCTAAATCGCCACTCATAGCAATTCCAGCGGTAAAACCAGTTACGGCAGGGAAAAACACGGCAAATACAACTTCTAAAGGCACACTGTCATCATCTGAAAATAAATGAATTGTTGTAGGAGCAAATTCTGAGGAGCCTAAAAATATGGAGATGAGTGAAACTACAATTGCGGCTAGAATAATAAATTCAGTTTTAAGTGCAATTGACGTACTAATAAGGGTTAAAGCTGTGAGTGAGAAAAGTGCAATAGTTCCTGTTAATCTTAAATCATTTATGGTGGTTCCAAATCCA
>JGI24723J26617_10000096_pt1 | contig 97116 bp, 84 predicted proteins | sample Cruoilmetagenom6_FD_26617 | JGI IMG/M metagenome (IMG submission 26617) | reverse complement strand
CGCCGATGGTAGTGTGGGAGTTCCCATGTGAGAGTAGGACATCGCCAGAATCTAATTAAAGAGAAAGCCTCAACTTTGTTGGGGCTTTTTTTTGTCTGAAANTTATCGTTTTCTTTCAGCTTTTCTGTGTTGCTTCTACGACTTCAAATTTAATCGGTTATTCTTTTAGTAACTATTCCACTAAAAAAATTATATATGATAGTCAAACCAGTGACTTATGAGAAATTAATGGTTTCTGTTGAGGACTAATTTAGCCAAGGATTGAAGTTGATTGGTTAGGTATGGTAATTCATTCAATGCCTGGTCTGCTGAATTTATATGTTCTGAGGCTTTTAGTTTGGCTGCCTCAATACCCATTAAGCTGGGATAGGTTGCTTTGTTATTCTTGGTGTCCGAATTGGCTGGTTTTCCCAGTGTCATTGTGTTTTGTGTTACATCCAAAATATCATCAATAATCTGAAAAGCAATGCCAAAATTTTCAGCAAATGATTGAAATAATTGTTGGTTATTAATGGAGATGTTAGGAACGCTTTTGACAGTTAAATTGACACATGCGCCTAATAAAGCCCCAGTTTTTGCTGCATGAATGGTTTCTAGTTGCTGTAAATTAATTGTTTGATTCTCTGAAATTAAATCTAAACTTTGACCGCCAACCATACCATTTGGACCACTGGCTTGTGACAATGATTTAATAAGTTCAACGACTACTTCTGCCATAACTGGAGCTTGAGATAATGTTTCGAAGGCCATTGTTTGTAAAGCATCACCGGCTAATATTGCAGTGGCTTCATCAAACTTAATGTGGTTAGTCGGTAAGCCACGTCGAAGGTTATCATCATCCATAGCTGGTAAGTCATCATGAATCAATGAATAGGCATGAATCATTTCGATGGCAGCAGCAATATGATCGGCAATTTTTAAGTCACAGTCTATACTTTCTGCTGTGGCATATACCAGTAATGGCCTGATACGCTTACCACCTGATAATAAGGAGTAAGCCATGGCTGATTTAAGTTGAGTTTCATTGCCAACACAATGATCGAGTTGTTGTTGCAAGAATGTATTAATACGGTGTTGATAGGATGTAAACGAATTCAATTGTTTGCTTCCATCAATTGTTCAATTTTCTTTTCAGCATCATCAATTATCTTTTGGCACTTTCTGGTTAATTGTATGCCTTGTTCATAAAGCTTCAGGGATTCTTCTAAGCCCACATCTTGTTGTTCCATTTGTTGGATAATGTTGCTTAAAAGCTCAATGTTGTTTTCAAATGTTTTGGTTTGACTCATGGCGCTATTTTACAAAAGATATGGAGGAGATATCCAACTATATTCGGCATTTACTGCATTGAGGTATTTTTTAAATGTTAAGGATTTAANGTGAGATCCAACAGCCATNAATTGGTTATCTACATATAAATAAGGTGTTATTTTACGTTCCCAAGGTGGGATGTTGTGCTTTTGAAATAGTTTTTTCACTTTAACGTGGTGCTTATTATGAGCCGACAGTATCTCTTCACCAGTTTGGTTGTATCTAATTTGTCCATTTAGTTGAATGGTTTGATCACATGACAGTAAAAGCTCTCCAGTGTCATTCGGTAAATTAAATTTTTGATTGTTATGCAAAGAAATATCAAAAGATTGAATGCTTGGAACATTATGTGGTTTTAAGGCATGTATTTGTTTTTTCCAACAAATTAAATGCAGCTGAGGTAACTTTAATTCAGGTGATTTATCAAAACCACAATTAAGACAATCATAGGCAAATTGACGTATTTTGTTTTGACCGGGTGATTGGGTATTAAACTGATTAAGCCAATGGTAAATTGCAGTGGATAAAAATGTTTCATTATTTTCCGCATGGATGNGTAGAGGATTTAAATTGATGAAATTTGAGTCAATAAGTTCAGCTGAANGGTGGATGTTATTTGCTGTTAAATTGATGTTTTTAATGGCATTCGGAAACTTAGTTTCAATTAAGGGGAGAATTTGATTTCTGATAAAGTTTCTACTGTATTGGTCACTATGGTTACTGGAATCAGTCACGTAAGGTAAGCCATTAGACGTAACATAGGTGTTAATGTCATATTTACTAGTGAATAACATTGGACGATAGATTGGAATGTTGTGCAAATATGAGAGCAGTGAAATTCCCGTCATGCCTTGTATGCCGGTTCCTCTTATCAATCGAAACAACACAGTTTCCGCTTGATCATTTTGATGGTGTCCTGTTAGCAGACAATCATTTTTATTAACATATTGTTGGTAAACTTGTTGTCGTGCACTTCGACAAGCATCCTCACTATTTGAACGGGGATTAACATCAACACTAATTAACTTGATGCCGTGTTTATGGCAAAAATTTTGACAATGAATTGTCCATGCATTCGCCTGTTCATTGATATTGTGGTTAATATGAATGGCGACGATACGATCTTTGATGTTATCGTGTGACCATAAAGCATGGAGCAAAGCGGTGGAGTCAATTCCACCGCTGTATGCTACATAATAGTTCTTGGCTTGAGGTAACTGATCAAGGTGTAATATCGATGGCTTATTCGCTGAATGCACCATATGACATTAATCTTTGGTACCGGTCTTTAAGTAATTGATCAATACTTAATTGTTTAAGTCGATCTAACTCCATATTGATGGTGTTTTTTAATTGATCTGATACAAAACCAGAATCTCGGTATGCACTACCCAATGGTTCTTTTATGATGGTATCAATTAAACCCAATTTTTTTAATTTAGATGAAGTAATGCTCAATGCTTCAGCAGCGTCTTGGGCTTTGTCAGCGCTGCGCCATAAAATAGAAGCACATCCTTCAGGTGANATAACAGAGTAAGTGCTGTATTCAAGCATTAATGTAACATCGCCAACACCGATGGCCAAGGCACCACCAGAACCACCTTCACCAATGACAGTGCAAATAATTGGTACTTTCAAATGAGACATGACTTCTAAATTTTTAGCAATGGCTTCAGACTGCCCACGTTCTTCAGCGCCAATTCCGGGATAAGCACCAGGAGTATCAATAAAGGTTAATATTGGCATGTTGAACTGCTCAGCCATACGCATCAACCTCAAAGCTTTGCGATAACCTTCTGGACGTGGCATACCAAAATTCCTTTTGATTTTGGATTTGGTGTTTCGACCTTTTTGATGTCCAATCAACATGACAGACTGATCTCCTAGTTTAGCAGGACCACCCACAATGGCTTGATCATCAGCAAACGCACGATCCCCATGCAATTCTTGAAAATCGGTAAATATTTGATTTATGTAGTCAAATGTATAGGGCCTTTTCGGGTGACGCGCTAATTGTGAAATTTGCCAATCTGAAAGACTGGAAAAAATTTGCTCAGTTTTAGATTTCAGTTTACTTTTAAGTCGTTGAATTTCTTCATCAATGTTTATTGAGTTATCATCGCTTACATTTTGTAATTCATTAATTTTTGCTTCTAGCTCAGCAAGTGGTTGTTCAAAGTCTAGGTAATCAGTATTCATACAATGTGTAATTAAATAACAATCGACTATTTTACGTCTTAGCAACGTAATGTGCCAGTCGAAAACAATAAGAAAATGTTATGATGTGTGGTTTTCATTTTGATTAACATGTCAGCATTCATTAAACAATTACCCAAAGTTGAATTACATATGCACATTGAAGGTTCAATGATGCCTGAAATGATGCTTAATTTAGCAGAAAAAAACAAAGTAAATATTCCTTATTCTGATTTAAATGCCATTAAAAAAGCATATCAATTTGAAGGTTTAAATGACTTTGTAGAACTGTATATCAGTGGTACTGAAGTGATTCAATCAGCTGAAGACTTTTATACACTGACCCTGGCATATTTGGAAAAATGCCAGTCACAAAATATCATGCATACAGAAGTGTTTTGTGACATCAGAACTTATACTGACAGGGGTTTACCTGCAGAAATGGTATTTGATGGTATTGAAAATGCATTTAAAAAAGCAAAACAACAATGGGGTATAAGTGGGGGCATGATTCCAACCTTCATCAGACATTTAGGCGTTCAAAAAGCTGAAGAGGATTGGCAAATATACAAACAACATAAACATCGATTTTTAGCAGTGGGTTTGGCTGCTGTTGAAGTTGGTTATCCCGCAAGTTTGTTTAAGTCAGTTTTTCAAAAAGTCAGGGCAGCCGGCTTACCAGTGGTTGCGCATGCAGGTGAAGAAGGATCTGCTGAATACATTTGGTCAGCTATTAAAGACATTAAAGTTGACCGAATTGATCATGGTATTCGTTGTTTGGAAGATCCAAAGTTAGTCGATTATTTGCAAAAAACTCAAATTCCACTCACTGTTTGTCCATGTTCAAATACCAGTTTACATGTTTATGAACACATGAGTCAGCACGTCATTGGAAAACTTTTAGACTTGGGTTTGAATGTCAGTATTAACTCTGATGATCCAGCCCATTTTGGTGCTTACTTACAAGANAATATGGAACAGGTACAAAAACACTGTGGCATCACTGATGAACAACTCATTCGTATGACTCACAATGCGATTGATGCCAGTTTTGCTGGTGTTGAACGTAAAAATACGCTGCATCAAAAGTTAAGTGATTTTGAGGAAGAATTTTTTGGCGATTAAATTGTGGTATTTAAAGATAGAAAGTGAGGTGTTAAAAATTATACCACCCTTCAATTTTGTATTAAATTGATTTGCTTTGTTATCATTGCTTGACCCTTGGAGCCCTCATGGTAAATGACTTTTGATTGTTGTTTTGCTTTGTTAAATAATTCGTTTGCTAAAATTGTAAAGCCACATTGCTGTAGTTTCTGTGCCAACCAAACACGACTGTGCATTAAACGCCAACTTGTTTCTTTTTGTTGTTCTAACTGTCCGGCCAATGAGTGATAGGATTCTTCACCAGCCTGACAATTTTGCGATAACATCAATGTTGTTTCAGTGACTTCATTGTATAGGTTGTCTCTTGATGACTGTTCATACACAGGCATCGCTTCATCGAGCAATTGTTTGGCCTCACTAAGTCGATTTAACTTAACCAACACCCTGGCCAGATTGGCTTTGACACTGGCCAAACGCATGGGTTGGTGACTCATGATTTCAGATCGAATGGCCAATGATTCACGAAAGTGTCGTTCTGCCTGTTGAAGGTCTCCCATGTCTTCTTGTAAATAAGCCAGGTTGTTGAGGGTGATGACATAGTCAACAGATTTTTTACCTAAACTGGTGGNAGCAATATTAAGCGCCTTGGTGTATGAAATTAAGGCTTGTNCAAACAGTCCATTGTCATGATAAAAGGTACCTATTTCTGAATATATATTTGCTAATTTAGGGTTGTTTTCTTGGTATAAGTTTTGTGCCATACTGAGGCTGTTGTTGAGTGTGGCTTCGGCTTCTTTATAGCGTTTCATACGCATCAGAGTGACCGCTTTGGTGGTCAGTCTTTCTTGCAAAACTGGGTGAATATCTCCAAACGCCAAACGACCATAATCAATGGCTTTTTCTATGGCATCCAAAGCTTTTTGATGGTCCTGATAACGGTATGAAGCAGATAATTCATTATACAATCGCCCCAGTAATTTTGGGTCACTGATGTCAGATTGTCGCAATAACTCAAATGCTTGGTAAATGTTTTTTCTCGCTTTTTCATATTGCATGGATTCTTGTTCCCAGGTAGCGACCCTGGCCCAATGCCAAGCAATGTCTTCAGCACTGAATTGGTGATTGAGCGCAAATTTTTTGGCTTCTGCTATAGATGTTTTAGAAAGATTAGGGTCTCCTGACCACATTTGATTCAAGGCCAGCTGACCAAGACCAGTCAATTGTTCACTGTGAAGTTGATGTTTGGCGGCTAAATCAATGCTTTGTTGGTAAAACTGAAGGCCTTTGTCGTAATCGCCCAAATTGATGTATATGTCTGCTAATGTGTTAAGCAGGTTCACTTTAAGCTGAGGTTGTTGGTTCAGACCATGTGTTAACTGGAGTTCACCAGCGGTCAATACGTCTTCAAGAGTCGGGTAAGCNCCCTGATTCCCCAATGGTGAAGCCGATTTCAAAATAGTCAATAAAAAATCTTTGGTTTTCTCAGCCAACAGTGTCTGTTTTTCTGCATTTTTCTGAGCAACTTCTGCCGTTTTTACCTGTATTTTCATGGCTTGCTGATGCTGCCAACTGAGTACCAGNAAGGTAATTAAAGTGCACACCAACAACGAAGCCAGTAAGCTACTCAATGGATTCCTCAGAATCAATTTTTTGATGCGATACGCTAAGCCATCACCTGAAGCTATTAAGGGTTTATTGGNNATTAGATTATTGATGTCGGTAATCAGTTCAGCCACCGTTTGATATCGTTCAGCAGGTGTTTTCTTTAAGGCCTTGAGAATGAGGTTGTCTAAATCGCTGTTTATTTTTATGAGTCCTGAATGCTTAATGGAACTTGGTTTGATGGGGGGTGAGCTTGTTACCTGATTTACCATACCAGCTAAAGAGCAGTTCTCTTGTCTATGGGCGGTTGATTCGGTTATTATTTCATACAATAACAAACCCAATGCATATATATCAGTTGCCGTGGATGTGGGCTCTCCAAGCAGTTGTTCTGGGCTNGCATAAGCCATGGTAAGCATTTGATCATTTATNGTTTCGGTGATGTTTAATTGGGTTTGTTTGGCAACACCAAAATCCAGTAATTTGACTTGTCCATCTTTGTTCACCAATACATTTGATGGTTTGATGTCTCGGTGAATGACACCGTTTTGATGGGCAAACTGGACGGCTTTGGCAACAGCTATAAATAACTTCAGACGCATCTTTAATGGGGGTTTGTGCTGTTTAATGTAGGTAGTTATTGATTGACCACTGATCCATTCCAAAATCATATACATCCGACCATCACTTAAAGTGCCGCCATTGATGAATTGTGCGATATTAGGATGTGAAAAGCTGGCTAAAATGCCTCGTTCAGATTGAAAGCGTAACAACTCTTGTTTGTTGGACACAGGTTTGATTATTTTAATAGCTACCCGATGAATAAACCCCTGATCTTTGCGTTCTGCCAACCAAACATCTCCTTGCCCACCATGTCCTATCGGCTTAACCAGTTTGTATTGCTCAATCATGTCGCCAGTATTTAAGGTGTTGTAGTTTAGCTCATCTGTAATTTGACCGATTATGCTTTGCGTCATGTTGAAATCTGCATCAGCATGCTTCAGTAAATCTTTGACCTGATTAATCACATTTTCTGGTTGATTTGATGCTTTAAGAATGTTTTCTTGGGTTGCTTTGGGTTGGTTAAGGCAATCAAGAAATAATTGCTTAGTGGGGCTGGTTTCTGGCATGAAATCTTGATTTATATTTGCGATTTGTTGATATAATCACTGATATATGCCCGCCCAAATTTTAAATCACGTTCTACCGTGCTGATGGAAAGCTTCCAAAGATCAGCCACTTCTTGTTGTTCTAGGGGGGTGAAATACACCCATTCAATGATTTGCGCACTGCGTTTGTCAACGTTATGAAGAGATTCTATGGCCTCATTGATTAAAATAAAGTTGGGTTGGGTACCTACAATACCTAATGTATCTGTGAATTTGATGTGTTCTCTTTTACCTTTGTTTGAGGGACGGTTTTTGTATCTGGCATAGTCAATTAACAAGCGTCGCATTTGTTGGGCCATGGTCATATAGTAATGAGTTTCATCATTGAAATAATTGTTTGAGTGGGCCAGTTTTTCATAGGCGCTGTGTACTAAATCAGTCGGTGAAATGGTATGACCATCCCGTTCTTTTTTCATGAGTGATCGAGCCAGTTGTTTGAGTTGTTGGTACAACTGTTCAATGTTGTTTTTTTGGGGCACTGGTTCAGTCATTTCACTTTTGAAGATAAATTTATTTTGAGAAATCATAATTATCCAATAATTATATAACTAAGGCGTTTAAATTAAAACTTCCCTAATGAGTCAAAGTTGTCAAATACCTAAGTATCTGTTATCTAAAGTGTAATCAATATTATTCTGATAATATCATATGTAAACGGTTAATGTGACTTTAGCTGACCACAATAAAATTCAAGATAATTTACATGCAAGGAATACCAATTACTTCCACTGTGTTTATGTTTTTCATGAAACAAAACATGGATGTATTTAAATATTTATATATTTTTTGAGGGGTGAGCAATGTATTTTCGCTGTAATAAGTAATCGATTACTTTATTTAAAATTATGAAAATAAATACACCTTCAATTAATACTTNAGCGGTTTTCTTGTTTTATTTATTGTTATTTACAATCAATAGTTTAAGTGCNGCCACCATAACCGTTGACGGTACCAATGGTTTGATTGCTGATGATGGTATTTGTACCATTACAGAAGCTTTTATCAATGCCAATGACAGTGGACAAACTCATGATGACTGTGGCTCAGGTGGACAGAATGAGAACGTGATTCAATTAACTCATGACATCACGTTGGTACAAGCATACGAAACTGTTCAAAGTTTCGGCAGTACGGGTACTCCGCCCGTCAACTCCCACATCAGGCTTGAAGGGCTGGGACATTTTTTGTCACGCAGTAATCAATTAAATTGTGAAATTGATTTTAATAATGGCATTGATGAGTTTAGGTTGTTGCGGGTGGCACAAGGTGGTATTTTGATTCTGGATAACATGGCATTGCGTAATGGCTGTGCTGATGGTATTAATGCTTTGGAATCATATGGTGGTAGTATTTTGAATTCAGGTGATTTAACCATTCTTAACAGTCAACTATCCCACAACAGTGCCACAGATGGTGGTGGCTTGTTCAATGTTTCTAATATTTTGTCCATAGAAAATTCTCACATAAATGATAACTATGCCACAGCTTGGGGTGGTGGCATATACAATAAATCAAATTTGAATGTGATTCGGGGTAGCGCATTGGTTGCCAATGAGGCGGTCAATGGCAGTGCTTTAGTGAATGACTTTGGTACCATTAATCATGTAGTGAACACCACGGTATCAGGAAATATTGGTGACACCAATGATGGTATAGCAAATTATTTTGGCAACATACAAAGCATTGACTACACTACCTTCTCGGGTGGCAATGCCACCTATGCTGGTTTGGATAATTATGGAGGTAACATTAACCTAGTCAAAAACAGCATCTTTCATGATGGGGCCTCATGTTATGGTGTAGGCAATGGTAATCACAATTTAATGGGGGGACATTCAAATGGATGTCCTGGAAATTTACCTCTTGGTTTAACTGACCAATTATTGGGTGCTCTGGCTGATAACGGTTGTGTTCAGTCTTCATTCAATGGTTCTTGTGTTCCCACACATGCAATTTTACCAGGGTCTGAGGCATTGGATACCTCTGATAATTCTCAAACAGTTGACCAACGTGGTTTTTCTGCAGATGGTACTCGTGACGTTGGCGCATTTGAGGCACAATTACCGCTGGTTATTGCACCTGCTGATATCACTGTTGAAGCCACTGGGCCAACCACCAATGTCAACCTGGGACAAGCCTATGTAAATGATGAAGATGAAGTAGGATTGGTGGCTACAGTTGATAACAATGGGCCTTTTAATGTGGGGTCACATGTAGTGACTTGGACCGCAACGGATTCACAAGGATATACCGCTTCAGCGACACAGTTGGTGACAGTTGAGGATACCACTGCTCCTGAATTAAGCCTTTTGGGGATTAATCCTGTTCAATTGCTTGTGGGTGATTCATACATTGATGCGGGCGCAACCGCTACTGATTGGGTTGATGATGATGCAGTACTGACAGCTAATATTGTGGTCAATAATGCGGTCAATACGTCAATGGCAGGCAGTTATCAGGTAACTTATGATGTTGTTGATACTGCAGGCAATGCAGCAGCGACTTTAATTCGTACTGTCAATGTTGGTGTGACGGTTGGTGGAGTCGTCAGTGGGCTGATTCCGAACCACACGGTGGTGTTACAAAACAACGGTGGTGATAACTTGAGCATTTCAACCAATGGCTCTTTCAGTTTTAGTACAGCATTGAATGATGGCAATGGTTATGACGTGACTGTTTTGACCCAACCTAACGGTCAATATTGTGATGTAATCAATGGTCAAGGTATTGTCAATGATGTTCCCGTCACGCAGGTCGAAGTTGTGTGTGAAACAATGATTCTTCAGCTTTCTACAACTCATCTGGATTTTGGGGAAGTGGCCATTGGGCAAAGTGCAGTGCAACCANTGACAATCAGTAATNACAGCAGCGCCTCAATTACCGTCAGTCAAATCAGCACTCCTGATACGCCGTTTTCAATAACTGGTGGAAGTTGTCAACCATTGCCCATAAATTTATTACCAGGTGAGAGTTGTGATTTAAATATCACCTTCCAACCAGGAAATTCTGGCCATTTCAATGCAGCATTCCAAATCATCAGTAACAGTATCTCAAGTCCGCAAGAAGTTATACTTTCAGGTTCTACTGGTGTGTTATCGGTACCAACATTAGGAGAATATGCTCTTGGTTTATTGATATTGTTGATGATGGTGGCGGTATATCTTGGACGTAAAACCATGTATTGATTAGTTAAATGTAGTTTTGAAGTAAAAAGCATACAAGAGAGATAAGGGAGCGTTAATTTTGAATTAACGTTCCTTTTGAAAATGTCAGGTAGGTGCAATGAATATCATGTACTAACGCCGTCGATCATCAAAACTGTTAGGTGCATCAGCTGGTGAACAAACTGATTACAACTTGTGTCATACATTTTCATTTGTTTGTCACACGCTGGGTAAGGTATGGTGACATGAGGTGTCGTTAGAANGCGATTAAAATTCACAGTGTAACCACTAAATTTCATGAATATTTCAGGAGAATTTCATGAAAGATTAGTGGCCAATCTCCATAATCACTGCTTTGAATCAATAGATTAGAGAAATTTATGAAGCAGTTATGTATGGTCGTGTTTTTGTTTTGTGGTTCGCCCTATTCATGGGCTGAAGAAGTTCCTGCCTTGGTCTCGGGTCAAATAGTTCAGCTTAAAAAATTAAGTCGAGACATCAACAATGTGCGTGCCTCAATTGTGACTTCAGGACCATCGGTTTTTCAAGATAAAAACTTGGTTCTTGCCCAGCAAAAGCGGTTTAAACAATTCACAGATGCACTGAATCGATATCCACAAGTTAATGATTCGGTGGTGATAACAGCTCGAGAAGCATACTTTGCATTACAAAAAGCACTCAAAGCAGAACTTAATCGAGCCAATGAACAATTAAAACAGCTGGGTGATGTGCAAGCCAGAATGAAGGTGCTTCAACAAAACTTTGATCAATATCCAGTCCCTAAACCAATGAAACCGCCTTTTGATATTGAAGCAGTGACTAATTGGGTTAAACAGGCCAGTGCTGCCAGAACAGTTGGTGAACATAATTTAAAAGAACTGAATGCCATTGCACCTCTGGCTTATTTGCCGAATAATCCAGGTGTACCTCAATCTGGCTCAGCTTTTGATGCTGATGATTTAAAACGTATGCAACACAATGCCGTTAGAATGCAACAAATGGTGCAAGAAAACTACCATTTCATGTCAGATAATTTAAGCAATCAATTACAACAGAAGCTTGAGCAAGTGACTGACCGTTGGCAAGAAGACCCACAAGGTGAAAAAAAATGGATGTTTCTCAAAGCGGATCAAGTGGCTCAATCCAAACAATTGTTCAATGACAGCAGGGCATTGGCTCAATCATATATCAATTTAGCTCAAGCATTGAATCAAAATCACAGTAAAGCCACAGCAGCGTTGGCTCGCATTAACCAAGCAGAAAAGACTTACCAGAATAATGCCAAGCTGGCATTGAATGCATCCAGATTACCAGAAGTAGTGAGTGATGATGATGACATGATGAAATATGCCAAAGAAATTTTAGACACGCCTCGCTATGGATTTGGTCAACATGGATCCATTATTTTAACCACCAACGCCATCATTGAACGAGAAAGTAAAAGCAGTGAAATTGATATTGATAAAGTTGAAGTGGTCGGACGTGATTTAAAAATGTCAGGTACTGAAACGACTTGGACTTACCAGTGGCAAGAGTTCAAATTTGCTACTCCGCTCAAAGAAGCTGATGGTTCTTGGTATATTTGGTGGATTACAGCGAAGAAATATGCTTCAGGTTCATCTATTACACCGATTGGTGAATGGGTGGCTGGTCAATCGACCAGGGGTAACCCGATTTTGCCGAGTAACTTTTAAACAGCAATAACAAAACAATCGAGACTGGTTACAGAGCCTCGATTGTTTTGTTNTTCAATTAATTATGTTAAAGACAATGCCAATGCTGGTTGTGTTTTTTGCAAACTGATTTNNTCTTTGGTTTGGCATACACAATGCGGTAGTTCTTGCGCAAGTGGTTGTTGTCTATCAAGATGACTTTGCCTTGGTGATTGGGTTTTTTTATGATCACTACTTTATCCGCTTTATGTGCATGACATCCACTGGTAACNATCAAGCCTAAGGTGGCTGTGATTAAAAATATCGATTTCATTAATGACTCCTGTTGTTTTTGATGTACAACGTGTGAGTCGACAATTGGGTTGACAGTGTTTTATTAAATGAAGATATCTAGTGCATGTTTGATACAACTGATTTGAACCGGTGTTTTTCCCAAGAATTCACCATCAGGCATCAACGGCATAGGCGATGGGTTTTTAATGCTGATTTTTTTTACTTGGCGGGTTTCAACTTCTTGGTAGTTGATGTGCTTACCTGAATAAATGGTTGGAAATAATTTAAGAACTTTTGTTCTGGATATTTTTTTTAGAATGATGACATCTAATAAGCCATCATCAATTTTAGCCTCTGGAGCCATTAAAAATGAAGTGCCTGTATATTGACTGTTGGCTACTTCAACAAACACAACTTCCTCATCGATGACCTCGATTTGATCGTTTGCATCGGTTAGCGTCAATATAACAGGGTGTTTTTTCAGTTTAGCTGTTTCCCATAAAGTGGCCATTGTATAAGCTGATTTACCCATTTTTTTTATTTTTAATGTGGTTTTGCCAACATCCACAACAAAGCCCATACCCACAATGTTAACGAAGTAATAGCTNCCAATAACCGTTTGGGCATGNCCCAAATCTATGGTCTTGGTTTGGCGTTTGTTAATGATGTCAATTCCTGCTTGCCAATCGGTAGGCATCAGACCCAACTCGCGAGCAAAGGCATTTCCTGTACCAACGGGAATGACTCCCAAAGGAATTCTTTCTTCAGCTTTGTGCAGCATTAAGCCATTAACCACTTCAAATAAAGTGCCGTCACCACCAGCAGCAACTACAGCTGAGTACGTACTTAAATCAGTTTTTTGAATAAATGATTGCGCATGTCCTGAATGGGTGGTGTGGTTGATGAGATAATTTATTCCCTTAGATTGGCAATAAGCTTCTATCAAAGCCAAATATTTTATCGCCCGACCACTTCCTGCATTGGGATTAAAAATAATCAGTAATTTATTAACCATATGGCCTCTGGTTTAATGATGAAAGTAAGCAACATCAGTGAATGAATTCCAAGTTTTTAGTTGATGATACAGAAAGATTTTTTTGCTGTAAAACGTTTTGGCTTTTGTAAGCATGAAATGGTCAAATATAATTCAGCTGGTTGGTGTATTTAAGAACCTCTAAGTTTGTTCTGTTTTTTTTCATCTTGTATTGTCTGAGCTGTTGAACAGTGAATCAAATATTCTGTTGATATAAAGGCATCAAGTTTATTGAAAATTAGTTAAAATAGCTGACCTTTTAAAAATTCAATATTTATGCAATTCATTATTGGACAACGATTCATCAACAATGCTGACTTACAATTGGGCTTAGGTCGAGTGACTGGAGAGAATCACCGGATGGTTAAAGTGGTTTTTGATGCCGTTGATGAAGAACGCATTTATGCCAAAGATTCAGCTCCGTTGAGTCGTTATGAACCTCAAGTTGATGATCAATTACAACATAAGGACGGTTGGACTTTAACGGTTAAAGAAATTAAAAACCTCAACGGATTGAATATTTACTTTGGTATTAAGGAAAATGGTGAGGAAGATGTGATTCCTGAATCAGAAATCACGGACAATATTTCCTTGGACCGTCCAGCTGATCGATTATTGAATGCACAAATAGATAAACTCAAGTGGTATGACTTACGACAATCAGCGGTTAAACACCGACAACGTCTGGTGTCTTCAGAGTTGTATGGGCTGACTGGTTGTCGAACGGCCTTGTTACCACATCAACTGTACATTGCACATGCTGTCGGGAAACGTCATGCGCCTCGAGTTTTGCTGGCAGATGAGGTGGGTTTAGGTAAAACCATTGAGGCCTGTTTGATTTTACATCAGCAACTGCTGACTAACCGTGCACAAAGGGCCGTCATCATTGTGCCTGAGAGCTTAACACATCAGTGGATGGTCGAGCTGTTAAGGCGCTTTAATTTACAGGTCAGTGTATTTGATGAAGAAAAATGCCAGGAAATAGAGTTATCAAGTGGTATAGCTAATCCCTTCGACTCAGCTCAATTGGTGTTGTTGCCATTGGAAATGATTTTGGGGAACCCCGTAAGAGAGGCACAAATATTAGCTGCTAAATGGGACTTGATGGTGGTTGATGAAGCCCATCATTTGGAGTGGTTTGAGAATGAAATTTCTGATGAAGAACAGCTTACAGATTCAATCAAAGCCTATCAAATCATAGAAAGTTTAGCCAAAATCATACCAGGGGTGTTGTTACTGACGGCTACGCCTGAACAACTGGGACGCAGAAGTCACTTTGCACGCTTACGACTTTTGGATGCAGATCGGTTTCATGATTTTGAGCAGTTTTTAACAGAGGAAGCTGAATTTGAAAAAGTAGCAGATGCCATTGAACAGTTAATTCAAGTGGTTAATGGTTCGGCTTCAGTTGATGTTGATGCGATCAAAACTCAATTAACAGGCTATGTACAGGATGATGTGTTGGCAGAAGTTGCTCAGCTTGAAAAACATCCAGAGAAGGGTTCATCAATCATTAATCAGCTGTTGGATCAACATGGTACAGGGCGTGTGTTGTTCCGTAATACGCGACACTCTGTTAAAGGGTTTCCGGCACGTAAATTACACATTGACCCTTTAACAACCCCAGACATGTACTTACAAAATTCAGCTGCATTGAATTCATTGAATCCCGAAATACATGTGGAAACTGAAGTTAATTGGTTGGGCCAAGACCCACGGGTTAATTGGTTGGTGGAGAAAAGCAAACAATTAAAGTTTGAAAAAATACTTATCATTGCTTCACAAGCACAAACAGTTTTACAGTTGGAAGATTACTTTCGAGATGAGCATGGTATTCACGTCGCTGTTTTCCATGAAGGAATGAGTTTGATTGAGCGTGACCAAGCAGCGGCTTGGTTTGCCGATTTGGATAATGGCACATCTATTTTACTGTGTTCAGAAATAGGCAGTGAAGGTCGTAATTTTCAATTTGCGCATCATTTGTTGTTTTTTGATTTACCAGAGCATCCTGATTTGTTGGAACAAAGAATTGGTCGTTTGGACAGAATAGGGCAAACGGAAACCATCCAAATCCATGTTCCTTATTTAAAGGGAACGGCTCAAGAAATTTGGTTCAAATGGTATGATCAAGGGTTGAATTTATTTCAACAAACAAATCCCGCAGCACATCAGGTTTATGCCAGTTTTGCCACACAGTTACAACAGGCCAATACACCAGCAGTTTTAACTGAGTTGCTTGAAGAAAGTAAAAAAATGAGTGCTGAATTATTGGCGAAAATGACTCGAGGTCGTGACCGTTTACTGGAATATAATTCTTGTCGACCGGCTGAAGCGGCTGCATTAACATCACAGGCTGAAGCGTTTGAACTGGGCGATAAACTCGAAAAATTCATGCACCGTGTGTTTGATTTATATGGTGTGAATTATGAAGAACACCGTGTGGGTAGTGAAATTATCAGGCCTTCGGATGAAATGCATGGTTATTTTCCCTACTTATTAGAAGATGGTATGACCATTACTTACGAGCGTGAAACTGCTTTGGCTAATGAAACCTTTCACTACATCACTTGGGAGCATCCTATGGTGACAGAAGTGCTTGACTTGATACTCAGTCAAGAAATGGGTAATACAGCCTTTGCAGTGTTAAAAAATTCGGGGTTAAATGCCGGACAAATATTTGTTGAATGTCGTTATTTGATTCAATCAACTGGAAGTAACAACTTACAATTATCCAGATATTTGCCACCCATTAACCAACGCTACTTAATGGCAGAAGCCGGTGTCGATGTAGGTGATAAGTTGACTGAAAAATTAATCAATAAATTTAAGGGAACTGTCCCCATGAATGTGGCTGTTGAGGTGATGAAAGCGAAGCTTGGTGTCATTAAAAAGTTATTAAATTTGGCTGATGGTTTGATGAGTCAACAGTTGCCTGAAATCAAAAAGATGGCTGAAAACCAACTGACAAATAAGATGCAAGAAGAAATCAACCGCTTACAACAACTGGCAAAACACAATGGACAAGTGCGTGACGATGAGTTGCAATTTTTGCTAACTGGTTTAGAAACTGGTGTTAAAGCCATTAAACAAACACAACCACAGTTAGATTCAATTCGTGTTTTGGTTACTATGTAAGTTTTAACATCATTGTATTGTTAAATATCAAAAAACCATTAAACTAATGAATAATAAGAATATTGAGGTTGAAATGAAAAGAGTACTCATCTCCACAGGTTTGTTTTGTATGGCACTTAATGCGGTGGCTAAAAAGGCACCTGAGCACATCACTGATTTATTGCCAACACCAGAAACACGTCAATCCAATGTATCAGATATAGATATATTCATGGGAGGGTTGCACGTCCCAGTATCTGGAAATACTGTTGAAGAAAAAGCAATGGCATATATACAACAGTCAGACATCAGTAAAAGAACATCATCATTAACGGACTTGAAGCATGCTTTTAGTAGCAGAGGAAAAGCATCCACTACGGTTCGATTCAAACAATACATGGGTCAGTGGCCTGTTTATGGTTCAGACTTGGCTGTAACTGTAAATGATAAAGGAGCGGTTGTTTTTGTTGCTGGTGAACTGAAGATGTTACATAACATTGCTGATCAAAAAACAAACATGACTTCATTTTTAGCCAATGACATTGCTCGAAATTTTTTGGGTTTTTCATCTCAGGCAGAAGTGGTTAAAGCAGAAACAGTGGTATACATCAGCCCTGATGCTGAAGGTCGCTTGGCTCACAGGTTTATCATGAATGACCAAGTCAGCAGGCCTGGTGAGTGGGAAGTTTTAGTTGCTGCAGACAATGCTGATATTCTGGTCGCAAAAGACATTTCACATTATGCGCAGGTGACAGGAACTGCATCGGCATTTGATCCAGATCCTTTGTCCAGTTCTGGTAGTACTTATGGAGACAGTGGCTATGTAGATGGTGGAGACAGTAATACATCTGAACTGCAAGCGCAGGTTTATGACCACGATGTTATACTGGATAAAACAGGTTCGATTTATACACTGAAGTCAAATTATGCGGAAATAATTGATCATGAAAGCCCATTTGATGGTTTGTTTACACAGAATAATGCCAACTTTGTGTCGGTCCGTTCTGACAATCAATTTGAAGCTTCTAACGTTTACTTTCACATAGATAATTACATGCGTTACCTGAATGAAGATCTGGGGGTAAATGTAATGCCCTTTCAGTACAGTGGTGGTGTTCAGTTTGACCCTCATGGTATGGGAGGCGATGACAATTCACACTACACCACTGGGAATGGACGTTTGGCATTTGGAGAAGGTTGTGTTGATGATTCTGAAGATGCTGATGTGATCATTCATGAGTTGGGACATGGCTTGCATGATTGGGTCACGGGTGGATCTTTGTCACAAAACGAAGGTTTAAGTGAAGGAACAGGTGACTATTTTGCTAACAGTTATGCCAGAACACGTCCAGATTTTAAGTGGACTTCGGAAGACGATGAATATTACTGGGTATTCTCTTGGGATGGACACAACACTTGTTGGAGTGGTAGAAGTACCAATGTTGCAGGGGTTTATCCTAATAATTTAACGGGGGGTATTCATTCAGATGGACAGGTATGGTCTACTTGTTTAATGAAGGTTTGGGATCAGTTGGGCCCAGAGGTCACTGATACGATTGTGTTGGAAGGGCTGCGCATGACTGGTAGTAACACCAACCAAGAAGAAGCCGCTCAAGCGGTAGTGCAAGCGGCATTTAATTTGAATTACATGTCTCAGTTAGCTGTTGTTGAGTCTACCTTTCAAAGCTGTGGTTACCAAATAGACAGCCTGTTTGTTGATTTGATTTTTGCAGATGGATTTGAATAAGTATTTGTTTTTATAAAACCAATCATCAGGTGTAAAGAATACACCTGATGTGTCAATTATTGCACCTAACCTCATGAATTTTCAAAAAGTAATTAGCGATATATTCCTTCAGGTATCGCGTCAAAAAAGCTATGGCGAAGTAGCAGGCTATATTCCAGAATTGGCTTTGGTTGATGCAGAGAAGTTTGGGGTTTGTATGGCTACAGTGGATGGTAAATATTACCATGCAGGTGATTGGCTTGATTTATTTTCTATCCAAAGTATCGTTAAAGTGTTGTTGTTAAGTATGGCTTACAAAAAGCTGGGAGGTCGCTTATGGCAGAGAGTTGGTGTGGAACCTTCAGGCACTCGCTTTAATTCAATGGGGACACTTGAAAATGATGAAGGCATTCCAAGAAACCCCTTTTCCAATGCAGGAGCGCTGGTTATTTGTGATGTGTTATTGGATTTATATGACCAACCGCAACAAGCCATGCTTGAAATGATTCGCCAAATTACTGGTGATTCAAGTGTGGAAATTAATAACAAAATAGCAGCTTCAGAGCAAAATGAAGGTTATCGTAATGTGGCGATGGTCAATTTTATCAAATCACTGGGTAACATAAACAATGACGTTAATAAGGTGTTGGACTTGTATTTTAATTGTTGCTCTATATCGATTAATTGTATGCAGTTGACTCAATTGTTTATGTTGTTTGCCAATAATGGCAAGACACTTGATGGTTCCTATGAGTTGTTAAATCCAAGTCAGACCAAAAGAATGAATGCCATCATGTTGACTTGTGGTTTTTATGATGAAGCTGGAGATTTTGCCTATAAAGTAGGCTTACCAGGAAAAAGTGGTGTAGGTGGTGGAATTGTTGCTGTTCTACCCAAGCATTTTAGTGTGGCTGTCTGGAGTCCCAGATTAAATGAAAAAGGCAATTCTTACCGAGGCTTAAAATTTTTAGAAAAATTCACCACTGATACCCAACTTTCTATTTTTTAAACGGTGATTCCAAGGTTCTCGAAATCAGATTGGTACATGTGTTAGTTGGCAGGACAAAATTGTGGCTAACATCAGTTGCAAACAAGCTCATGGTAATGTGTGTAAAATCACACATTGAGTCGTTAATTTCTTAAATTCCTTTATACTCAGCTGAAATATAAGTCATAAACTGCTAATATCTTGTTTCTTTTGAACTTGAGAATTTGATGCGCTACATGTATATATTCACTTTAATGATTGCTTTTCACTTGGCTTTTGATGCGGCAGCTAAGAAAGATGAACACAATGACCCATTTATTTGGTTGGAAGATGTTGATGCTGTGAAGTCAATGGAATGGGTTCATGAACAAAATAAAAACACCGCTGATGAGTACAAGGCCAATCCTATGTATCAAGAACTGTATGAGCAGGCTTTGTCCACCTTAAACAACAAGTCTAGAATACCTTCAGTCAGCCAACGTGGCGAATGGGTTTACAATTATTGGAAAGATGAAACAAACCCTCGTGGCATTTATCGCCGTGTAAAATTAAAAGACTTTAACAAAAAAGATGACCCCAAATGGCAGGTGGTATTGGATATGGACCAGTACAATCGAGATCATGAAGGCAACTGGGTATTCAAAGGCATGAACTGCTTAGCACCTGCATACGAAAGGTGCTTGGTTTCACTTTCTCCAGGTGGTGGGGATGCTGTAGAAATGCATGAGTTCAATATGATAAACAAAACCTTCATCAAGGATGGTTTTTCCTTGCCTAAATCAAAAATGCAAGTGACTTGGCGTGATGAAAATCATTTGTTTGTTGCTACTGACTTTGGTGAAGAGTCAATGACAGAATCTGGTTATCCACGTATCTTGAAATTATGGCAAAGAGGCACCGATTTGTCTGAAGCCAAGACGCTGTTAGAAGCAGATAAAAAATCAGTATCTGTGTTTGCTTTTCGAGATGGTAAAGGCGACAAAGCCAAAGATTTCATCGTGGACAGTGATACTTTTTGGACTCAAAAATACTACCAGCTGGTTGATGGAAAAACCTTACTGTTGGATTTGCCTAAATCTGCGGAGGTCAGTGGAATTTTCCAAGGTAACATGATAGTTTCACTGAAAGAAGATTGGCAATTTCAAGGGCAATTCATTGAAGAAGGGACCGTTTTAATCATCAATCCTGATGTCTTAACGGGTCAGAAGAAAATGGTTGAATCTGATGATTGGTCGGTATTTTTGACGCCAAAAGCCAATGAAAATATTGAAGGCATCAGTACGACCGACGATACAGTGATTGCCACCATTCTGTCAGATGTGGTCAGCAAGGTGTATGTATACCAACCAGTTGATTCAGGTTGGGAAGTGGAAGAAATTGAATTTCCTGACAACGGTGCCATTCAGATCACTTCTACAGATGATAAAAGTGGCAGTTTTTTTGCCTTGTATGAATCATTCACCACACCGCCCACTTTGTATCATGTCAATGGTGAAAGTTTAAAACCCAAAGCAGTTAAATCACAAGCGCAAAGTTTTGACCCATCGCCCTACCAAGTTGAGCAATTCTTTGCTCGCTCGAAAGATGGCACATTTGTACCTTACTTTATTGTGATGAACAAGGACACGCAGTTTAATGGTAAAAATCCAACGCATATATTTTCCTATGGCGGTTTCAGAAATTCATTGACGCCATCATACTCAGGTTCCTATGAAGCCTTGGAAGGCGCGTATGGTAAGCTTTGGTTGGATCGAGGTGGTGTATTCGTATCTGCCAGTATTCGTGGTGGTGGTGAGTATGGTCCCAAATGGCACAAGGCGGCATTATTAGAAAATAAAACCAAATCATATGAAGACTTTGAAGCCGTCGCTGAAGACTTGATTAAACGCAAAATTACTTCACCTGAGCATTTAGGTATTGAAGGTCGTTCAAATGGTGGCTTATTGGTAGGTGCAACCATGACCAGAAGACCTGACTTATATGGTGCGGTTATTTGTGGCGTCCCTTTATTGGATATGCAACGCTACAACAAATTATTAGCTGGTGCCAGTTGGATGGGTGAATTTGGCAATCCAGATATTCCTGAACAATGGGCATACATGAAAACATACAGTCCGTATCAAAACTTAAAACCTGAAACTGATTATCCAGCAACCTTTTTTTATACCTCAACTCGTGATGACCGAGTACACCCTGGGCATGCTCGAAAAATGGCGGCTAAAATGATGTCTTATGGTTATCCAGTTTGGTATTACGAAAACACCGAAGGTGGGCATGGTGGCTCCAGTACCAATGAACAATTGGCTGAACGTCTTGCCTTGGCTTATACTCACTTGTGGACACATTTGAAATAAAAAATAAGGCATTGATATAAAATAAATGCCGGCCAATGGCCGGCATTTTTATTTGTTGATTGTTTAAATTTTTAACTGAGTACTTGTGCTATTAGGTAGATGAATTACTGCGCTCAATTACCAATACCGTGTATTTGGTGATTGGTTCTTGTCTGCTTTTTGTGTTATCTGTGCATTTAATTATGGCTAAAAAAAGAAAAGTCAGCCCTCTGGCCATTACGATAGAACATAGAACCAACATTCCTGGTTTAAAATTCCATGGTCATTACATTCGGGTATTTAAAATGGTAGTTAAGGTTTGATTTTACTTTTTCAGCAATGATAATTTTATCGGTACTCACAGACTCAAAGTCGGCCACTACATCAGGATTGCCTAATGATTTTGCCATGTGTTGATAGAAGGTTAATTTTTTAGGGTGGGTGTCGGCACAAGCGTTGAAAACTTGCTGCCAAGCTTGTTGCTCAATGATGGCATGAATTATTCCTATACAGTCTTCTAAATGAATCAAGTTGACAGCTGCGTCAGGACTTTTCATGGTGTTGTTTTTAGTCAAGAATCTTCCCGGGTGTCTGCCCGGTCCAACCAGCCCAGCAAATCGTAAAATACAGGTAGATGGGTGATGTTGAATGAGTTGTTCAATGGCTAAAATGGGACTGGATTGATTCAGTTGTTGGCTATTTTCATCCTGGTTGGCACCGTTATTTTGGTAGACCGAAGTTGAACTGATATAAAGAATATGTTGGCAATTTTGCTCACTTATTTGATCCATCAGGATATCAAAGTCGACCCAATCTTTATGCGTTATGGCAATAATTAACACCTGGGTATCGAACAGTTGCTCTGGATTTGACAGCTGATCGCCCAGTTGATAGGTTATGGCCGATAAGCCCAAAGCTTTTAACTCAATTACTTTTTTAACTTGGGTGGTAGTTAGTAGTAATTCATGACCTGCACGTTGTAAGCTTAATGCCAAGGGCCGTGCCAGCCAACCACTGCCGATGATGCTGATTTTCAAGGTGCTGGCTTCATGCTTTGGGGAGCGTCACACCTTGTTGGCCTTGGTATTTTCCACCTCTGTCTTTGTAGGAAACGTCGCACACTTCATCAGATTCGAAAAACAAAAATTGGGCCACGCCTTCATTGGCATAAATTTTAGCTGGTAGGGGGGTGGTGTTTGAAAATTCCAGGGTTACATGGCCTTCCCATTCGGGTTCTAATGGTGTGACATTGACAATGATGCCACAACGTGCATACGTCGATTTGCCCAGACAAACGGTTAAAACGTTACGTGGGATTTTAATGTGTTCAACAGTTCTCGCTAAGCAAAATGAGTTGGGTGGGATGATACATACATCGGATTTAACATCTACAAAACTTTTGCGATCGAATTTTTTCGGGTCGACAATGGATGAGTTGATGTTATGAAATATCTTAAACTCATCTGAACAACGGACGTCATAGCCATAACTTGAAGTGCCATAGGAAATGATTTTGTTGTTTCGCCCAGTGGTCCTGACTTGGTTAGGTTCAAAAGGGCTGATCATGTCGTGTTGTTCGGCCATGCGGCGAATCCAGTGATCTGATTTAATACTCATGGTTATATTTCTTTATAATTTATGTAATTTAAGGCTATCTGTTAAACTGAACTTGATAGGTAGCTTGGCCATATTTTGTGCGGTTCTTAGTGCAATTTTCAATGCTTTGTCATTCAGTGGATGGGAAGCTTGCCAAATGGCCGCTGGTTGACCATCGTCCATGTGTGTTCTGATGTCAATATTTAAAGGCATTTGTCCAAGCAAAGGCACATCGAACTCATCAGCCATTCTTTGACCACCATCCTGACCAAAGATATGTGCTTCATGACCGCAGTTTTCACAGATGTATGTGCTCATGTTCTCAATCACGCCCAGCACAGGGATATCCACTTTTTTAAACATCGCTAAGGCTTTTTGTGCATCCAAAAGTGCAATGTCCTGAGGTGTTGTTACCAAAACAGCAGCAGTAACTGGAATTTTTTGAATCATGGTCAATTGGATGTCTCCTGTGCCAGGAGGCAAATCCATGATTAAATAATCTAAATTTGACCAGCGAGTGTCTTGAACCATTTGCATCAAGGCTTTGGTGACCATCGCTCCACGCCAAATAGCCGGATCTTTTTCTCCTAAAATGTAACCCAATGACATGGTTTGTAAGCCATCTGCATCAACAGGGAGAAATGATTTTTGGTCGGGAGATTCTGGTTTTTGGCTGACACCCAACATCTTGGGAATGCTTGGACCATAAATGTCTGCATCTAAAATACCCACATGGGCGCCCAGTTGTTGTAAGCTTTGGGCCAACATCACAGACATGGTTGATTTGCCAACACCACCTTTGCCAGATGCCACTGCGATGATGTTTTTAACACCTTTGATGGGTTTGATGGTTTCTTTGACTTGGTGTTGTCTGATACGTTCTTTGATATTAATGGCATCTAATTTAAATAAGTCTTTAAATGCACTTTGGTAGTTTTCTTTGAAAGCTCCCATTGGAAACCGAGATTCAACTTGGTTTTTTTTGATTTTAATGTCGACTGATTTGCCAAACTTTTGTGCTGTGATAGGGTCGTTAATTTCAGTGTGCTGGGTCATGTTAATGTTCCATTACCTTTTTGATTAATGCCATAGTAGATGGGTCCAAAGCCATGTTATTTAAAGTGTTGTTTTCAACATGTTCCTGTATGTCTCTGGCAATGGCTTTACCAAGTTCAACCCCAGGTTGGTCAAAGCAGTTGATGTTCCAAATAACAGACTGGGTATAAACCATGTGTTCGTATAAGGCCAGCAGCTGTCCAACGGATTTAGCTGACATGTGACTCAATAATAAGGTGGTGCTGGGCTTGTTACCAGGACAGCCTTTCATGCTGTGGTCTTCCTCTTTGCCTTCCATCAGCGCCGCTCCTTGGGCAATGAGGTTAAACAATAAGAAATTTTGACTTTCAGAATCTTTTTCAAGTACACCGATAAAATCCAGTGGTAGGGCGTCAACACCTTGATGAAAAGCTTGAAAAAAGGCATGTTGTGATAATTGACCATGGTCGCCAAATACCCAGGGTGTGGTTGGGTACTTAATGACATCACCTTTGGTGTTGTGCATTTTACCGGTGCTTTCCATCATTAATTGTTGTAACCATTTAGGTAAACTGCGAAGTCGTGCATCATAAGGTAAACAACTGTAGGCGTCTAGGCCAATAAAGTTACGGTACCAAATAGAAATCAATGCCATCAAGACAGGCATGTTTTTAGCAAAAGGCTGTTGTTGAAAATGTTGATCCATTGCATGTGCACCCTGCAACAGTTCGGTGAACTTGTCAGTGCCAGCAGCCATTGCAATTGGAAAACCTATGGTGGACCAAAGTGAGAAACGACCGCCGATAGATTCATCAAAAGGTAAAATAAGACTGCCAGGAATACCAACGTCTTGTGCGCGTTGTTGGTTGGCTGTTACGGCCATCAATGAGCTGTGTTGTTGATTGGGTTGATAGCCTTTTATTTGTTTCAACTTTTGTTCAACGGCACGTGCATTCATGAGTGTCTCTACAGTTGAAAAGCTNTTAGAGCTGATGCAGAACAAACAATGTTCAATATCAATAGATTGAAACAGTTGATTAATGAGTGAGTCATCNACACTGGCCGCAAAGTACACGGGAAAGTGGCTTTGGCTTTGTAATTCCGTTAATGCTTCAACGACCAACCGCGGGCCCAAGTAAGAGCCGCCAATTCCAATATTTACCAGTTGTTTAATTGTTTTGCCAAACCCTGTTTTTACCTCTCCCGATTTAATCCGATTGACCAGGTTGAATATTAAATCACTGTTGGTTTTGTGGTTTGGGTGCTCGGGGTCTCGTAAAGTGGTGTGAGTTGCAGGTAGTTGGTCGGTGGTATTAACCACATGTTCATTAAACAAATCATTGATGGCTGTTTTGAGGTTGGCATGTTCTGCCAATTGACATAACATGGATATGGTTTCATCATCAATCCAGTTTTTTGATAGGTCAAGGTACAAGTCTTCAAACTCAAAAACCAATGATTGGTGTCTGTTTGGGTTTTGCCACAAATGATTCAAGTCCTTGAGTTCAGCTTGTTGGGCTTTTTGAGTCAGGTGGTTCCAAATTGGATTGTTTCGCATTACGCTATTTGTGATGAGTTTCCAAACGGATTATTGTAGCTTATAGGCAAAAAAAAACCCATCCTAATTGGATGGGTTAAATACGATATTTTACTTTTGTGCCCTGCTTGTCTTGGAGTTTTGAATGATTTACTCTAAAACTGGTAACAATATTACAACAGCATTTGTTTAAAAGCAACATCAATATGTCTTTTTGTTAAAAAAATACAACAAATAAGCAAAATNCANGTGTTTTGTTGCAAAAATACCACACAAATGGTGTGAGTGAGGCTGTTGTTTGGTTGTTAAGGTGGGTTTAAGGGTGTTAGCTCAGTCAAACAATTGTGATTTATTTTATGCGAATGAATTTGCTTTAAAAGTTTATTGCTTAAAGTTGGATTAAGTTCGAGTAAGGGTTGAACCACAAAACACCGCTCGGAAATCAGCGGGTGTGGAATGACGAGCTCACTTCTATTTATGACTTTGTGACCATAGACTAAAATGTCAATGTCTATGATTCGGCTGTGCCAACGTTGATTGATCTGTCTTTGCATCAATCTGTATTCGATGATTTTTATTTGTTTTAAGAGTGCGTGTGGGCTTAACGATGTGCAAACTTTAATGACGGTATTGACAAAATCGGCTTGGTCGGTAACGCCCCATGCTTTGGATTGATAAAAACGAGCCACCTTCACTGTATGTAAGTTGTTAAGTCGGTTGAGGTGCTTAATGGCTTTTTGTAATTGTTGCTGAGGGTTATTGAGGTTACTACCTAAGCCCAAATAGCATTCAATTGTGGCTCCATCTTTTGGCATGTTTAAAGTTTGTAGTTAAGTTTGCCGCGTTTGATTTTTTTTCCAAAAATTAAGCTTTTTACAGCTTCAGGCGCTAAGCTTTGAATGTGGGTCCAAAAGTCTGCTTTGGTACTCAATTTTTCATCAATGCTGCAACGTAACAATAAGAAGTCGTATCCTGCTCGGAAACGAGGGTGGTGAAGTGTGCTATAGACGCCTTTGCCATACATTTTTTTGAAACGCAGCTGTAACATCCAAATTTGTCTGATGCCATTTTGGATGGCCTTGGGAATCATCAGAATTTGGCGTTGATTCACCATGACTTGGCTGGTGGCTTCGTGTAAAGCATCGTGAGCGTTTTTGCCTGTTTCACACAGCTGTGTATACAGTGGAAGAAACTCAAGCCACAAAATACATGCGGTTAAAAATACAGGAGTTACTGATTGTCCATTTTTGAGGCGTGCATCGGTGTTTTTGAAGGCGTGAAGTAAAAACGCCTCCATGGCAGGGGATTCTTTAGCGATTTTTGCTGCTTTGGGAAATAACAGTTTGAGAATTTTGAGTTCTGCCAGTACGTGATAGGCGATTTCCATGTGGCCACAATGAAACATTTTGATGCTTTCATCAAACAATCTGGCAGCTGGTACATTTTTAAGCTGTTTTCTGTTGTCGGTGATGCTGTGACGAATTTCTTCGGGTAAGCTCAGGCCAAGTTTGGCGTGAAAACGGATGGCTCGAAGCATTCTAACAGGATCTTCAATAAACCTTTTGCCTGGGTTGCCTATCAATCTAAGTTCACCTAATTTAAGGTCTCTTACACCATCAGCAAAATCAAGAATGGCTTCTTCTCTGACATCATAATACAGAGCATTGCAGCTGAAATCTCTTCGCATGGCGTCTTGATCAACTGTGCCAAATACATTGTCTCGAATGATTTGACCTTTTTTTATGACCCGGTCACCGGCGTCTCCTCCGCGAAAAGTTGCCACTTCATAGATGCAGTTGCCCATATAAATATGAGCTAAACGAAAACGGCGTCCAATGATGCGACATTTTCCTTTAAAGATACCTTTGATGTCTTCTGGCGTGGCATCAGTTGCGATATCAAAGTCTTTGGGGTGTAGTCCCAATAGCAGGTCGCGAATGGCCCCACCAACTAAATAGGCTTCAAAACCATGGTCTAGTAGGCGACTGATGATTTTTTTTGCAGATGGGCTGATTTCTCCACTGGGTAGTCTGTGTTGAGATTTTGTGTATGTTATGAGATTCTTATTTAGCAAGTTTATTGGCGTCGATTTATCGGCATGTTGTATAATTGGCCATTATATCAAATCAAGGAGCAAATGAATGACTTTTGTGGTTACAGAGGCTTGTATCAAGTGTAAATACACTGATTGTGTGGAAGTGTGCCCTGTTGATTGTTTTCATGAAGGACCTAATTTTCTGGTTATTGATCCAGAAGAGTGTATTGATTGTACCCTGTGTGAGCCTGAATGTCCGATAGAGGCTATATATCCTGAGGATGACTTGCCATCAGGCCAAGAAAAATTCATTGAAATCAATAAAGAGCTGTCTGAAGTGTGGCCTGTAATAACAGCCATGATTGATGCACCAGATGATGCAGATGACTGGGCTCAAGTTAAGGATAAAACCCACTTGTTAGATCGGGGTGATGAATAGGTCAATCGATACACAATTAAAAAAAGACGATTAAGTGTCGCCTTTTTTTAATTGATGTTTGAATGTGAGGTGATTATTTGATGGCATCATCATAAATTTGACTGAATAAATCATCAACCACATAAGATGAAGGTGCAGTAAAATCAATGGTTTGTAACCAAATTTGTTGTTTTTGTGGTAATTTCAAGCATGTAAGTAGGTACTCTCCTGAGCGATCTACATAGTTGGTATTACCAGCTTTGAATAGGCGTTTGAAGAAACCTTTGTTTTCAATTTCATTACTAATGGGGTCATAAAACCTAAAGGTGGCTTGACAATTATCTGCGTCTTCATCCAGTAGTTGCCAGTTGATACCGTGATCAGCCGTTATTAATTCCCATGCATCTTTTTCATTAAATAATTCAATGGTGGGCATGCCTTGAGATTCGATAATAACAACATTTTCATCGGCGCTTCGGCGTCTGGCAAATGCCATTTCTGGTGGTCTGCTGTCTGGAGCGGCAGTTGGTGAGCTGGTGGTTATCTCAGGAATGTCAAGGTTGTTACTTGTTCTGGGCAGGTCTTTGCCTTCAATCTCTTTAAGTTTTGGGGTGCTTTCAGCTTGTAAGTATGCTTCGTCTTTATTAACCAAGCGCTTGCAATTAGTGAGCGTGGTGAAGACAAACAACAATAAAATGATTCTGATCAATGAATTCATATTCAGTTAAACTCCTGAAGAATGGGTTGAATAAATGGTTTGACTTGTTTGGGTTTCAGTTCTGTCATAACCAAGGGTTTTCGGATGCCAGATGATAGCATGTTTGCGTGATGCATGAGTGCTTTTACTGGGCAAGGGTTGGGTTCTATAAATAATAATTTGTAAAGCGGTATCAGTTGTTTGTTAATTTGTTCTGCTTCAAAAATATTGCCTAGTTGCAAGTGGTTACAAATGTCTTTAATGGCTTTTGGACGAACATTTGCTGCAACGCTGATTACACCATGAGCACCTGCTTTTAAGGCATCGACAAAAGAACTGTCATCACCAGAAAGAACAGCAAAGTCTTTAATTTTTACCAATTGTTGTATGCGACTCATGTCAGGTTTGGCCTCTTTGATGCCAATAATTTGGTTGACCTTGGCCAGTTCACTGGTGGTTGATGCCTGTAAGTCAATGGCAGTTCGGCTGGGCACATTATAAAGTATTATGGGTAATGTTGAGTGTTCTGCTATGTATTTAAAATGCTGCAACAAAGCATGTTGTGTTAATGTCAGATAATAAGGTGTAACTATCAAAACAGCATCAGCACCATTTTCACAAGCTTTGCGGTTACTTTCAATTACTTTGATTGGGTCAATTCCACCAGTGCCGATGATGACCTTTGTTGATGTTTGTTGACAAAGCTTAACAGCAATTTGGCTTAATGTGTCTATTTCAGCTTGGGTTAACAATGCAGATTCACCAGTGGTGCCAGCAATAATGATTGCGCTGGTCTTGTTGTTGGTGTGCCAATTTATTAATTGTTTCCATTCGTCTAAATTGATGCTTCCATCTGTGTTCATTGGTGTTACCAATGCCACCATGCATCCCCGAAGGTCTTTGGCTTTTAGTTGCCCCATAATTATGACTTGTATAAAATCTTCAAAAGCGGATAATTATATGCTTTTTTTAATGTGGGTGTATTAAACAATGGTTAAAATTGATGATAAAATCTGGCAACATAAAAATGAATTAACGGATGGTTCGCAAAAATCACTGTCAGATGTGTGTAAAGACAAGCTTGTGCTGTTTTTCTACCCGCGAGCTAATACGCCAGGTTGTACCAATGAAAGCAAAGATTTTAGTTTGTATTCGGAGTCGTTTAGGGCTGCGGGTTGTGAAATTCTTGGTGTCTCAATGGACAGTTTAAAAAAGCAGCAGAACTTCAAGAGCAAATATGCAATGAATTTTGAATTGGTGGCTGATACTGACGAAGTTTTGTGTCAGGCTTTTGATGTCATCAAAGAAAAGAAAATGTATGGTAAAACATTCATGGGTATTGAACGGAGTACGTTTGTGTTAGGTAAAAATGGCGAAATCCTACAGGCGTGGCGCAAGGTTAAAGTTCCTGGTCACGCTGAGTCTGTTTTAACTCATGTCAAAACAATATAATGAAGCATAATGTATAATGTCACAAAAATTTAAAATGAACAGGAATGTAGTGTAATGAATCAAAAAATAACAGTCATAAAAGGAGATGGAATCGGACCGGAAATTATGGATGCCACCCTCAGGGTTTTGGATCACCTGAATCTGGGATTAACATATGATTTTAAGGATGCGGGTTTGGCCGCTTTGGAAAAACATGGCGATTTATTACCGCAGGAAACTTTGGATGCCATTAAGGCAAATACAATCTGTTTAAAAGGCCCTTTGACAACACCAGTAGGTAAAGGCTTTAGTTCGATTAATGTGGCATTGCGNAGATACTTTAAACTATTTGCTAATGTACGACCAGTAGTTACCTTTGAGGGTACCCAATCAAAATACAAAGACATTGATATACTGACTATCAGAGAAAATACTGAGGGCGCTTACCTCAGTGAAGGTCAAACAATCAACGAAGAACGTACCATCGCAGAATCTAAAATAGTGGTGACTCGTGAAGCTTCTTTGAATATTGTGAGGTATGCTTTTGAGATTGCCAAGAAGGCAGGCAGAAAAAAAATAACTGCTGTACATAAAGCCAATATTATGAAGACCACGTCCGGTTTGTTTTTAGAGGTTGCACAAGAGATAGCTAAAGAGTTCCCAGAGATTGAATTTAACACCTTGATTGTGGATAACACATGCATGCAATTAGTCATGAATCCAAGTCAGTTTGATGTCATAGTTACTACCAACCTTTTTGGTGACATCATATCTGACCTGTGTGCTGGCTTAGTTGGTGGTTTAGGGATGGCTCCTGGTGCAAATATTGGTACAGATGTTGCTATGTTTGAGGCAGTTCATGGCTCAGCTCCTGATATTGCTGGAAAAAAAATAGCCAATCCAACTGCTTTGATTTTGGCTGCTGCTATGATGGTTGAGCATATGGGGCATGTTGAAGCAGCCAATAGAATGAGAAATGCCATTAAGTTGACTTTATTAGAAAAGGACAGGTTGACAGGTGATTTAGGTGGCAATGCACACACTGCTGAGTTTACTGATGCTGTTATTTCTCGTTTGTGATTTTTGAATTTGGTTGACTGTGTTGTGTTTTTACAACACCAATGTGGTTTAAAGATGCTTTTTTTCATGTTTTTTGTGATGAAAAATTGACTTTTTGTTGTTTTTTTGCCATTATTCAGCCTAAGGCGAAATATTAGATAAATGTTAAAACAATTCAATAAATTTTCATTAATGATTATGTTCATGCTAATGGTGCAAAACGCATCATTTGCAAATGACTATTATGGTGTTGAGGATACCAATGCATGGAATTTATCTTCAACCGAGTTAAATTTGATTGACGGTAAAATGAACTTGGGTCATTGGCGCAATGCCATTGCTGAGAGAATTTACCCTAACTTTTATACCAATCTTCAATTGTCTCAATTGGATCAATTTGCTGATTTATTGAGTTTTCAGGGTGCCAAGTTGTATTTTAATGGCATCAATGCCTCGGGGTTAAAAGAACTCAGGGATGGAAAAAATTACTTTTTTACATTTGACTATGACCAAAGTCGATTGAAATCTATTCAATTTCAAGACAGTCAATTAAAGTATGATCAGTTCTTGCTGGCTGATAAAGATTCTTTTAGACGCAGTATTTTTGCACCAGGGATTGCTTACAGAATCAGTGATTATTCTGAACTAAGCATGGCGGTGGTTTTTGCTCAGCAAAACTATTCTGATGCTAATTTCTTGGCTTCTGAAATTAATGGTTTTAATCAGCTGAGTTTATATTCAGTTAGTTACAATGAAACCAGTAATGGACTTGGACTCAATGCAGGCTATTCACAGCGTGTATTTGATTGGTTGGTGATTGATACCAAGTACCAATCTAAAATAGATATGGATGGGTTCAGCCGACTTCTGGGTGTTCAAGCTGATCCGGCTGATTTTGATGTTCCGGAACAAATTGATTTGGCCCTGGGTTTTGGGATCAGTTCAGCTGACTCTGTGACGCTAAGGGCTTCACATAACTTTTATAGTGACATCAATGCGTTTGTTAGCAGGTCATATCCAGATATTTTCTTGACCTTCCTTAATGATTTTGAGAGTCCAGAGTTTCTGTGGGCTGATCATACGGTTTATTCACTTAGTTATGAACATGCTTTTAAAGGTGGTGCTGTAATCAATGTTGAATATGCGGGAAGGCAACAACCACCCGCGACAGATGCGGATTTGACAACCATTTTAGAAGCCATTTCAGCTTCTTACAGCGTTCGTGTTGGGTTGAAGACTCCATTGTTGGGTGGTGAGTTGGATTTGTATGCAAGTTACGCACCTAAACCGCTTAATTTTGGCCGTACTGATTTTGGCAATGTCAGCAGTGAGTTAAATGGTAAACACACAGAAGCCGTTCTGTCATGGTTGTTTACTTTCTGATAGCTAACATCAGCTAACGCGTCTATAATTCATCACATGAATGTTATATCGAGTTGGTTCAAAAGGAACTTTTCAGACCCTCAAATAGTTATCTTGATTTCAGTACTGATTTTGGGGTTTGTGTTTGTCATCTATTTTGGTAGGCCATTGGCGCCTTTTTTAACCAGTATTGTTGTTGCCTATTTATTAGAAAGTATCATTGTTAGGTTAGAAAGACTTAAAATGCCTCGGGTTTTGGCTGTGGGGATGGTGTTTCTGATTTTTGTGGCTTTGATGTTTATTTTATTGGTGTGGTTGGTGCCAAAGTTAACCTCTCAGGTGACGCAATTGGCTCAAGCATTACCCGCATACATTTCAACGGGTCTCGATATTTTGAGAACCTTACCTGATAAATACCCCTCTTTAATTAAACCAGAACAAGTGCAGTCTGTTATTTCCAATGTGACCACTGAGATGACCACCGTCGGACAAAGTATTTTGGGTAAAACAGTTTCCTCAGTTTTTAGTGCGTTTTCAATTGCAGTGTTTTTGGTAATCATGCCGATTTTGGTGTTTTTTTTGCTCAAAGACAAGGCGCTTATTGTTGCTTGGTTGAGGCAGTTTATTCCTAAGGATTCAAAGTTAACTTTATCCGTTTGGCATCAAGTTGATTTGCAGATTGGAAATTATGTCAGGGGCAAGGCTTTTGAGATTTTATTGGTTGGTTTAACTACGTACATCGTTTTTGTGTTTCTGGATTTAGAATACGCTATTTTGTTGGCCACATTAACTGGTTTTTCTGTATTGGTGCCATTTATAGGTGCAGTCGCTGTAACCATACCTATCGCATTAGTTGCCTTCGTTCAGTTTGGGTGGGGAGGGTCTTTTGCCTATGTGATGGTTTCGTACGGTGTGATACAAATGTTAGATGGTAATGTATTGGTGCCTTGGCTGTTTTCTGAGGTCAATAATCTACATCCTGTAGCCATTATTGTGGCGGTGTTGTTTTTTGGAGGGGTGTGGGGTTTTTGGGGGGTCTTTTTTGCCATACCTTTGGCAACTTTAGTCAATGCAATCATTGAGTCTTGGCCAAAAGCCATGGGACCTGCTCCTGAATTACCGGAGCAAATCAGCTAACTTTCCTGATCGGTTCAACGCATTAAGGTCATCAAAGCCACCGACATGATGACCGTTAATAAAGATTTGTGGCACGCTGGTTCTGCCTGATTTTTGCATCATTATTTGTCTTTGTTGGTGATTTAGGTCAATTCTGATTTCTTGAAACTCAAGCCCTTTGTTTTTTAACAGTTGTTTTGCAGCATGGCAATAAGGGCAAATCAGTGAGCTGTAGACGATTATTTCATTCATGGTTTACATACAATGTTTAGGTTTGGGGAGCCCTGCATGCTTGCTGGCAAGTCTAACTGGGCCGTCAGGGTATAGGCGGTAAAGGTATCTTGAGTCAATTGATGGGTCAACCTTTTCTTTGAGTAATTTAATTAAAAGTCGCATAGGTGGTGTGTCACCCGTTAGTTGGTAAATTTCTCTAACGGCAAATATAACAGCCCAGTGCTGCTTTGATAATGTGATACTGTCAGTTAAAGCCAGCTTTTTTGCAATGTTCTCATTCCAATGTTCGGCGTGCTTTAAATGGCCGTGTTGGTCGGTCTCTAATTGGCTCATTTCCAAGTGTAGGTATTGTTATGGTCAATAATTAATTTTAGCCATTGAGTGTGATCAATCATGAGTTGATTGTTATTTTCATGTGGCTGTTGACTGACAAGATACCATATTATGTTTGTTTCAGCAAAAAAATCAGCAATGCTTTGTATGTCTTCAATACCGAAAGAGCCATATATAACCAATGAGTCATTTGGCCCAATGAGATGAATGTGAGAACTTAAGTGTAATTGGCTGGACCAATGGCATTGGTGTAATGTATTCATAGTATAAAATCGGCCGCAGATTTCATTTGTTCAAATGTTGCATGGTCAATATATGCAGTTTTGTTTTCGGTCGTATTGGTTCTGTGTGAACTTAGAATGTGAAATTGTTTGATGCCGTACATATGTAGGGCAACCAAATATTGATTCAATTGTTCTGATGTTTGCCATTGTTTGAAGCTGGTGGCATCAAAAACCAAAGTGACAGGGAAGTCAAAGTTCAGCATGGCTATAATCAATAAATACAGATTTTCTGCGTGTTCAATATCTTGGTGGGGGGTGATGATAAAAAGACATTTCATCAGCAAATCTCAAGGACTTGATTAGATTGTAAAATNCTGTCGGTCAATGAACCCAAGCCAACAATTTGAAACTCAGTAATTAGCTGGGGTTGTAATTGAAGTTTTTCAATCATGGTTCGACAAACCAGTAAGTTGGTGTGGTTTGTTTTGGTTAACTCTAACCATTGTAGTTGAAGGGTTTTGTTCTCAATAATTTGAACAGCGTGGCCAAAGAAAAAAACTGNATTGAGTTGGTGTCCTTGCATAGCAATGGCACGGCAGAGTTTCAATGCATGCGCAATGGCTTGTTGCCAGTTTGTATTTGGGTTAACCAACAGTGTAAATTTCATAACGATATTCTAACTAAAGAAAGCCTACTGATGGTAGGTGTTTGCACAAAAAAGTTTCAGCTGAACAATTAAAAAAATCAATTGATGGCATGGAACTGGTTTTTGTGTGAATGGGGTTATTATGGATTTAATTGTGTATTTAGCACATTTGCTTGATGTTGTGGATGTAATAGATAAAATCATTGAATTTTACATATAATTTCTTGTCAAAAGCCTACAATATGATGATGAAAAAAATATTACTACTTATGGCTTTAAGCCTGGTTATGAGAAACGTTCAGGCTGAATTCAAATTGCCCGATTTGGGCAATCCTGCTGATCGTGTGTTGTCTGTTGATGACGAACAGCGTTATAAAAAAAGCATCAAAGAGCAAATGTACCAATATAACTTTGTTATGACAGATCCCGTTGTGGCTTCTTATGTATATCATTTGGGTTATCGTTTGGCTTCTTTTGTAGACAAGCCCAATACAAACTTTGATTTTTTTGTGGTGCCAGCGGATATCATAAATGCATCTGCCTATCCTGGTGGTTTGGTGGTGGTGTACTCAGGGCTGTTTCTTGAAACTGAAACTGAAAGTGAATTGGCCGGTGTTTTGGCTCATGAAATTGCACATGTGACTCAGCGACATATTTCTAGGATGATGGCTAAACAACAAAAGTCAACAGCTCCTATTTTACTGGGTATGTTAGCAGCAATGGCTGCAGCTCAATCCAGTAGTAGTGGTGATGCGCCATTAGCCATTGCTGCTAGTATGACGGCTATTCAACAACAATTAGCTATTAACTTCACCAGATACCATGAGTCTGAAGCAGACAGAGTGGGTATCAATACACTGTATGAAGCTGGTTTGAACCCTGCTGGTATGGCTGGTTTTTTTGCTAAACTAATGCAAAAAAACAGGGTAGATCCAAGGTATGAATTGCCAGAGTATTTGCGCACACATCCACTGTCAATCAATCGAGTAACTGAAGCAAAGAACCGATTAAAAGGCTTCCCAGTAAAAGAATATACTGAATCGGATATGTATGATTTTGTTAAAGAACGTTTGAGGGTATTGACAGCTGATGAATTTACAGATTTAAAAGAATATTATTTAGGGCGAATTAAATCAAAAAAAAGTGATTTAAAATCAGCCTATTATGGGCTGGCTTTACATTATTATAATGAAAATCAATTTTCACAGGCTTTAGAAACTTTGGCTCAGATAGAACCTACAGTATCAACCAAATATGTGGTAGATATCTTGCGGGTAGAAATTTTAGCGCAAGTAGACAAGCAACAAGCAAAAAAAGAAATTGATGAGCTCTTGCATTGGTATACGGACAATGGCACTGTTTTGGAATCAACAGCTCGTGTCCTGTTAAAATCTGAATCTTTGGCGTGGGTTGATCAGGCTATTAAAAACCTCAGGCAGCTGACCTTAATGTACCCTGACAATCCGCATTATTATGATTTATTAAGCATAGCTTATTATAACGCGCTAAAACCAACCCAATCAGGAAAGGCAATGGCAAAGAAAGAGCATCTATTGGGGCAAAATTACCGAGCTGTTCGAATATTAAGAAATTTGAAAAAGGACGAGAGTTTGGATTATTATCAATCTGCTGAAATCAATGCTTTGATTGCTGAATATGAACCCTTAATATCCAAACAAGAAAGAAATGATGAGATTGCTGCAGATCGAGGAAATATGGGGCATTAATGACGCAATCTATGTTTAAATTGTTTTGAATTTTTAATCTTTTTTGATTACAATGCGCGATTAGCTTGAATTTGATGGAATTATTATGGCACGAGTCACAGTAGAAGATTGTTTAGAAAAAGTACCTAACAGATTTGACTTGGTTTTAATGGCTGCCAAACGCGCACGCTTGATCGCCAATGGACAAGAGCCAATGGTTGAAGAAGAAAATGACAAGCCAACTGTTTTGGCCTTACGTGAAATCGCAGAAGACAAGATTAATGATGAAGTACTGGAAGAGTTGGAATTAGAAGCCAAACGCGCCAGAGAGTTAGAGGCATGGAATGCAGCGGCTGAAACGCAAGACAATGAAGACGCAGAATAACGCTCGAATTCATCAACAATTAAAAAGGTGCTGGATGTGAGTGAGCTTTCATTCACGTCCAGTACCATGAGTCATAAGGCAGTACAAGCTGCATTCAAAACGCTCAAAGAAAAAACCAACCTTTACCTAAATAACGAAGAAAAAACACAACTCAGAAAAGCAGTGCATTTTGGTGCAGCGGCACATGAGAAACAAATTCGGAAATCAGGTGAACCCTACATAACCCACCCCATCACAGTGTCAACGGTTTTAGCTGAACTAAGGGTTGATATAGATACTTTAATTGCTGGTGTTCTTCACGACACCATTGAAGACACTGAGGTTACTCATGAAGATATTTGTGAGCATTTTAATCAAGACATTGCCAATTTGGTTGAAGCGGTTACCAAGTTAGATAAGCTTAAATTCAGAAANTTGAAAGAAGCCCAAGCTGAAACTTTCGTTAAAATGCTTTTTGCAATGGCAGATGATATCAGGGTGATTATCATCAAACTTTCAGATCGCTTACACAACATGCGTACCATCGGTGCAATGAGTGCATCGGGTCAAAGACGAATTTCTCGAGAAACATTGGATGTTTATGCGCCGATTGCAGAGCGAATGGGGTTGAAATTTATTCAGCATGAACTGGAAGACCATGCATTTAAAGCTTTGCATCCCAATCAATACAAAGCCATTTATGATGCGTCTAAAAAGATTGCAGGAAACAGAAAAAAAGCTGTCGAAAAAATTCGCAAGACCATTGAAAAGGCTTTGTTAGAATCATCCATGCCTGCAGAAGTAACGGGGCGTCAAAAGTCACCATTTAGCACCTATAAGAAACTTAAGTCTAAAAAAGTTGAAATCGATGAAATTCATGATTTGTTTGGTGTCAGAATTGTCGTTAAAGAGTTGTCACAATGTTATTTGGCTTTGGGTGTTATTCATAATCTGTATCCGCCCAACGAAAATGGCTTTAAAGACTATATCGCTGTGCCCAAACAAAATGGCTATCAATCGTTACATTCTATAGTAACTGGGCCATTTGGCATGAAACTGGAAGTGCAAATACGCACCGAAGAGATGGATCAACTGTCTGAAGCAGGTGTTGCAGCACATTGGCTTTATAAGCACAAAGATGCTCAACAAACCAAATCACTTACAAAGGCCAGAAGTTGGTTAAACTCACTGCTGAAGTTGCAAAAGGATTCTGGTAGTTCTTTGGAATTTTATGAGAATTTGAAAGGAGATTTAGGAACGGATGAAATTTATGTTTTCACACCCAAGGGTGACATTGTTCAATTGCCGAGCAAATCGTGTGTGATTGATTTTGCATTTNCCATACATACTTCAGTTGGAGCTCATGCGGAAAGTGCAATGGTTAATGGAAACCCGGCAACCTTGTCTCAAGTACTGGATACGGGTGATATTGTTTCAATAAAAACCACCAAAGGCTTAACAGTAAATGCTGATTGGCTAAGAATTGTTGTCACCAGCAAGGCCAGAACAGCAATCAGAAAAGAACTTAAAGACATCAAGGATGAAGATGCCTTGGTATTAGGTCACCGCATGTTAGATCGTGCTTTAGATACCTTTGGCTATTCTTTTGAAAAAATAGACCCCAGATCGGTAAGGCGGGTTTTGAAGCATTATCAACTCAGNAGCATGGATGAGTTATTGAAGTCATTTGCTTATGGTCAGTTATTGCCTTCAATTGCAGCCAGAAAATTAATGCCATTAATGAAGCAACGCCGGCTTAATAAAGTTTATGAGCCTAAAGAGGCTTTGTCAATTGATGGAACAGAGGGTTCTATTGTTAACTACCCAAATTGTTGTTTGCCCCTACCCGGCGATGACATCACTGGTTACTTGAGCCCTGCAAAGGGTGTGGTCATACACCGAAGTGGATGTATTAATTTAGCGGAAACCTTAAAAAGTAGCCCAGAACGTAAGGTGTATTGCAGTTGGAATGTGAANACCACAGGGAATTTCAAAACCATGCTTGAAGTTGATGTAGTGAATCGAACAGGTGTGTTGGCTAACTTAGCGTCTGTGATTGCAGGAGAGGATGTCAACATCGTGACGATAGATCAAAAAGACAAAGACACCGGCTTTTCCCAGTTGTTATTTACAATTGAGGTTGAGAGTAAAAGTGATGCACAGAGTTTAATGGACCAGTTGCAAAATCACCGTGAAGTATTGAATGTAAAACGAGTTTATCATGAAAAAAATCATTAACACATCGAAGGCGCCTGCGGCCATTGGCACTTATTCACAAGCCATTGTGCATGGTAATACCTTATACACATCAGGGCAGATTCCAATCGATCCTGCAACTGGNGAGATGTTGCCTGCTGAGTTCGAGCTTCAAGCACACCAGGTTTTTAAAAATCTCATCGCCATTGCTGAAGCAGCAGGTACGTCATTACAAAATGCCATCAAGCTCAATGTGTTTTTGCAAGATTTAGAAAATTTTGCTGAATTGAATCACATCATGGGGGAATATATTCAGGAGCCTTATCCAGCCCGGGCAGCTGTACAGGTAGCGAGATTACCTAAGGATTCATTGATTGAAATAGATGCTGTTATAGCAGTGTGAACCAAAAGGTTGGCTGGGATGACCTCAAGTGAACCACTTGGCATGCTGGAAAAGTAGATGAAATGTAGGAGTAAATAATTATTGTGGGAAAGGTATTAATCCTGATTTTGATTATGTCATTGGCTCATAAAGAGACTCATGTTGAAAGTCATTTGGTGGGTAAGTGGCAATTGAATTATGATGGTTGTATTGAAACCTATGAATATCAAGAAAATGGAATAATGGTAGCTAAGAGTAAAGACGAAATCATCAACAGGAAATACCACACCACAACAATTGACGCTTATACTTTATATGTAGAAATGGAACCTGTGAAAACCAACGGACTTGAATCATGTACAGGTAAAGTAAGTTCTCTTGATGATTTGAATCACTTGAAAATATTTGTCAATTTTCAAAAAGATTACAACAGCCATTATGTTAGTTTTAACCCCTCTGACTATAAGTCGAATAATTTAGGTTCATTTGTCAGAGTTGATTGATTCAACATGATTTTTTCAAGATTAATTTTTGTAAAGATAAATTACTGAGTATAAACTCATAGCATGGAGCTGACTGATCTCAAAGGTATTGGCAAAACCACTGCAGAAAAATTGGCGCAGTTGGGTATCAATGATGTCATGGATTTGCTTTTTCATTTGCCTTTGCGATATGAAGACAAAACCAAAATCACGCCGATTGAAAACTTGGTGGGTTTTAGTTTTGCCCAAGTTGAGGGCGAAATCACAAAATCCTATGTAACCCAAGGACAACGTCCGATTCTGGTTTGTGAAATAGATGACGGAACACAGTTCATGCAATTGAAGTTTTTCAATTTTTACTATTCTCAAAAAATTAAAATGCGTGTGGGTATGCGTATCAGGGCATATGGTGAAATCAGGCATGGCATGTACGGTATGGAGATAATTCATCCAGAATTTTCATTGGGTGAAAAACAGCCAGCTTTAGCCAAATCATTAACACCTATATACCCAAAATCCGAAGGTATATCACAAAAAATGTTACAAAAAGCCACAGCGCAGGCCATCAAATTGTTGGAACAAGGGGCATTCAATTTAGAAGAATTGTTACCGGCTCTTTGGTTGGAGCAACAACAGCTACCTACTTTGGTTGATGCTTTGGTATTTGTGCATCGGCCTCCACCAGATGCGGATGTGATGAAACTGCTGAATCAAACCCATCCAGCACAACAACGTTTGAAAATCGAAGAAATTCTGGCACATTTTCTCGCCATGCATCAAGCCCGAACTGCTGTGGAACAATTACATGCCCAAGCACTCCCGATTGATGATGTACAAAGGCGGAAACTATTGGAGAGGTTGCCGTTTCAATTGACGGGTGCACAAGACCGTGTGGTCAGTGAAATTCACCAGGATATGGCGCGTAACCACCCCATGCAACGTTTGGTGCAAGGAGATGTGGGTAGTGGTAAAACTGTGGTGGCGGCATTGGCCATTCAGGCGGCCATATCTCATGGTAAACAAGCAGTAATGATGGCGCCGACAGAAATATTAGCTGAACAGCACTTAATCACGTTACAAGAATATTTTCCTGATGAACATTTGGTATTTTTGTCTGGAAAAATCAAAGGTCAGATACGGACTGAAGTTCTGACACAAATAGCGGGTGAGGCCAAAGTGATTATTGGTACCCATGCTTTGTTTCAGGCAGATGTTCATTATCGGGATTTGGCGCTGGTGATTATTGATGAACAACATCGTTTTGGTGTGCATCAAAGGTTAATGCTGAAACAAAAAGGACAGGTTGAAAACACCATTCCTCACAATTTGATTATGACCGCTACCCCAATACCTCGAACTTTGGCACAAATCGCTTATGCCAATCTCGATATCTCGGTGGTTGATGAATTGCCGCCCAATCGCAAAGTCATCAACACGGTGTTACTTGATAATAACAAAATGCCACAATTGGCTGAACGCATACGTCATGCCTGTGACCGAGGCGAACAGGCTTATTGGGTGTGTACCTTGATAGAAGAGTCAGAGCACTTANGAGCCAAAGCAGCTGAAGACACTTTTGAAGAGTTGAAAGAATGGTTTCCGAATTTGGAAATTGGTTTAATTCATGGAAGATTAAAAAGTGATGAAAAACAACNCATCATGAATCGCTTCAAAGCCAATGATATTCAATTGTTAATCGCTACCACCGTGATTGAGGTTGGTGTTGATGTACCTAATGCCAGTTTGATGGTAATTGAAAATGCTGAGCGTTTGGGTTTGTCTCAATTACATCAACTGCGTGGTCGTGTGGGNCGGGGNAATCGCCAAAGTCATTGTGTGTTGATGTACCAAGCNCCGCTGAGTGAAAATGCTCAAATACGTTTACAAACAATGCGCGAAACCAATGATGGATTTAAGATTGCACAACAAGACCTGAAATTACGTGGTCCAGGAGAAATCCTCGGAACCCGTCAAAAGGGCAGTATGGAATTCAGGTTTTCCAACCCTGAGCAAGACGCTGAACTGTTCAAACAAGCGAAAGCCATGGCAACTAATTTATTAGCTGAAAACCCACAAGTGTGTGATCAAATTGTACAGCGTTGGCAAAAGCAAGCGCAAGAGTTGGCAAAGGTCTAGTCGATTAGTTGGTCCTGCTTGTTTGTTGACATGCTCTGCGATAAAATTCATGAACTGCTGTTTCATCATATCACTACTTTTAACCATCAAACGAAGGAAATTCATGAATCGAATATCGCAATTAGTTTTTTTCTTGTGTGTCAGTTGTCTTTTGAGTGCCTGTGCACCCAAGGCAATTAAAATGAACCCTGTTCATGACAACTTTTACAGTACTTTATGGTTACAGACAGCTTCTGAGTCCAAAGCACTTGCATATCAGGTTTACCAAAGTGCTACACGTTATTTGGATGAAGCTGTGNTTGATTCNAGCTGGACGGCATCACTGGAGCAGCNTGGTGATTACGAAAGTCTGCCAACTGCTGTAATTCTTGATGTGGATGAAACTGTTTTAGACAATGCTCGGTTTCAAGCCAATATGGTNCTTGAAGGGATTTTATATGATGAGCAAGAGTGGGATCGCTGGGTGTCATTGGCATCTGCTCCAGCATTACCTGGTGCTGTAGAATTTATTAATAAAGCCAATGAATTAGGTGTGGAAGTATTTTACATAACCAACCGTGAATGCTACAAAAGATCTTCTGAAACAGCACAATGCCCACAAAAAGTTGACACCATAAATAATTTAAGAGCTGTCGGTATTAAAGAGNTTAAGAGCCACCATGTGATGTTGAAATATGANCATAAAGATTGGTTGTCAGAAAAGCTGACTAGACGNAATGAGGTGGTTAAATCGTATAGAGTTTTGATGTTGCTTGGAGATGATTTGGGTGACTTTTTGCCTCATGTTAAAAGTAACACCTCAATTAGTGAAAGGAATCGACTGGTTAAACAGCATGCAGAAAATTGGGGCAGTAAGTGGTTCATTCTGAGTAACCCAACCTATGGATCATGGATGAATATTTTAGGTAAAAACAAGCGCCAACACTTAAAAGGTTTCTGAATGATGTAGGCGCTTGATTCAATTTGCTTTCTGTCTACCTGTTTTAATNAAAAAGAAGTGTTAAACTGTAATCTTTTCTAAACACCNTTAAGAACATGCTGACAGTTCATCACTTAAATAACTCTCGTTCACAACGTATTCTTTGGCTGCTTGAAGAACTTGGAGTTGATTATGAAATCAAGTTTTACGAACGAGNTGCCGAAACACAACTGGCACCTGAGGAATTGAAACAANTACATCCTTTGGGCAAATCACCAGTGGTAACTGATGGAGATGCTGTGTTGGCTGAGTCCGGAGCAATCATTGATTATTTGGGTTATAAATACGGTGTTGGAAAGTGGGTGCCTCGTCGTAACAGTAAAAAGTATCAACCTTATATGTACTGGTTACAGTATGCTGAAGGTTCTTTGATGTCACCACTGTTGTTAAAAATTGTATTTGATAAAGTCAAAAGCAGTCCCATGCCATTTTTTATTAAACCGATTGCTCATGGTATTGCAAATAAAGTGATGTCTTCATTTGTAACACCTAACATTGTCTCACATTTTAATTATGTGGAGTCGCATTTGGCAGAAAATGAATATTTTGCTGGCGATGCCATAACTGGTGCAGATATTCAAATGTCATTTCCTCTTGAAGCCAGTGTGGCCAAAGGTGCCATCACCGAATCATCACACCCTCACATNTTTCAATATGTGAGAAAACTTCAGAGTCGACCTGCTTATCAAGTGGCCTTGGCANAAGGTGGTGAGTACGATTATTCAAGCTGAACAATCAATCAAAGCCATTGCGATAAATCAAATCACTGACACCTAAAACTTCAGCCAATTCAGCTAAAGTGGCTAAGTTGGTCTTAATAATAGACTCGCCTTGAGATAAGTTGATGTTTTCGGGCAGGTCTGTACTGCGGTGATAATTTGGGTACAGGCTGTAATCATTGTCAATAGAAAGCACGCCTGGCATGTCATTATCTATATATGAAACATGGTCTGAACCAAAGTAATTGGTACTGGTAATCACCGATAAATTGGGCGCATAAGTGGCCGCATTTTGTACCAACGAATTCATTAACCATTGATAGCTAGCAGAGGACTCAACCAGCAGTTCATGTTGACTGTTGTGTATGTAGCCAACCATGTCCATGGTTAGGGCTGCTTTGATTTTTTCATCATTGTTGTTTGCAATCAGGGTATTTGCATGAAATTCGCTGCCATATAACCCTTGTTCTTCGCCTGAGTAACAAATAAATATGATACTGCCAGCAAAATGATAGGCACTGGCTATACGCGCCATTTCTAAAACTGCAGCACAACCACTGGCATTATCAACCGCGCCAGGTGCGTTGGGTGCATTGTTAGCAATGGAATCCATATGTCCACCTACAACATACCAATCATCTGGTCGTGTTGTGCCTGATTGAATGGCCATGATGTTGTTGGTGTTGGTTTGTCCTACATTGAAACTGGGTTTGCTGACCGCTAAATTTAATTGTTGAAATTTGTTTTCAATCCAATTGGCTGCTGAAACATTGCCTGCCTCTCCTGTTCTTCTTGACCAGGACGATAGAGTGACAATGTCCGCCAGCCATGCATTTGGATTTACTTGGTCCACCAGAGCTTGAATGTGTGGTTGACTGCTTCTGGGTGATTTTATGTTGGTTTTAATAAGTGGTTTAAAGTCATCAATGTTAATGACGTTTAAGTGGTGGTCGTGAGTNAGCTCACTCAAGTCTTTTTTTAATACCAGGCTGTAACCATGTGATTGATGTAGAATTGTGACGGGTAAATTATTGATTTCATAAATGTTACCACGCACAATTGCCAGTTGCTCTTTGTCATATAAAGTGGTTGATTGTGATCGATTTTTTAATGTTGATTCTTTTTCACAGATCAATGTTCTTTCAGCCAGTCTTAATTGTTGGCTTGCGGGGGCTTGTGGGTTATCAGTTAAGTAGCACCAAGACCTTGAAGTTGCATTGGCAGTCAATGCATTGAATATCAATAAAAATGAGGCCATTAATAAAAGTGGGTTTATGGTGAGGTGCTTACTACTCATTGATTTGCTGTGTTCATTTTTAAAGTTGTCATGATACCGTAAATGGGTTCATGATGAGAACAATGATGTGTGATTGTATATAGATTACACATATCAGAGCTTCTAAACGTAATTACTGTCTAATCAAAATGGAGGTAAAAGTTAACATCACTATAAATAACAGCATTGAATTCGAACCTCCCAAACCATTAGGTTTCAAATGGTTTCTATTATGTTTTTGTTTGCCTGTGTCGGNCACTCCCATGATATCGTGGCGAGGTGGCTGATATATTGAGAGCATTCGCACTCTTAAAATAAATATCATAATAACCTGATAACAGACTAAAACAAGTGGTAAGACACTAAATTTGGCGGTATTTTAGGTTTGCAGTATCAATTCAAGACTGTAAACTACCTTGTTTTATAACTATAACAATTGAAATGATTGATAAACAGCAATTTGAACAAATGGCTGCTGCAGGCCACAATCGCATTCCTTTGTATCGCTGTGTTTCAGCTGATTTAGACACACCATTAAGTGCTTGGTTAAAGTTGGCAAATGGCAAGCATACTTATTTATTGGANTCTGTTGAGGGTGGGGCACAATGGGGGCGTTATTCAATCATTGGGTTATCTGCCAGCTTTCGCTTTCAAGTCAATGGCAATCATTTTCAAGAGTTTGCTTATGATACGCTCATCAATGAGTATGATGTGGATGATGTACTGCAGCAAGTTGAAACTATAAAATCTCGATATTCAGTACCTGTGATTGAGGAACTGCCAGCGTTCAATGGTGGTCTGGTGGGTTACTTTGGTTATGAAATCATTGAACACATTGAGCCTAAACTTAAGGGCTTGGCACCTGAAGATAAATTGCACATTCCGGATATCAACATGATGTTGTCTGAAGAGTTGGCTGTATTTGATAATTTATCAGGTAAAGTTTGGTTAATTGTACATGTGGATCCTGCAGAAAACTTGGCATTCGAAAAGGGACAAAAACGTTTACGAGACTTAACTCATAGACTGCGTTCAGGTACTACCGGTTATGCAGAAATGATTAACCAGAACAGCATCAACATAACAGATTTTAAAACTGGATTCACGCAAGAAGAGTTCAATGAAGCCATAGAAAAGTGTCAATCTTATATTGAATCAGGGGACATCATGCAGGTGGTGTTGTCACAGCGTATTTCAACGCAATTNAATGCCAGGCCATTAGATGTTTATCGAGCTTTACGAGCATCTAACCCAAGTCCTTATATGTATTTTATGGATTTTGAAAACTACCAAGTGGTTGGTTCATCACCTGAGGTTTTGGTAAAAAGAATGGGTAATGAAGTGACATTGAGACCTATTGCTGGCACACGACCTAGGGGTAAGAATGCAGCTGAGGATGAATTGCTTGCACAAGATTTATTGAATGACCCCAAAGAAATTGCTGAACACTTGATGTTGATTGATTTGGGGCGAAATGATGTGGGACGCATTGCTGAAATTGGCTCAGTTGTCTTGAAAGATAAAATGGTCATTGAGTATTATTCTCATGTGATGCACATTGTTTCGGAAATACGCGGTCAACTAAAGGCGAACAAATCTAATGCTGATATCATCAAAGCGGTTTTCCCCGCAGGTACCTTATCAGGTGCTGCCAAAGTCCGCGCCATGGAAGTCATTGCAGAGTTAGAGAAAGTTAAACGTAATGTATATGCAGGTGCTGTGGGATATTGGGGATGGCATGGTGACATGGATATGGCCATAGCCATAAGAACTGCGGTGATTAAAGATCATGAGCTACATATTCAAGCAGGAGCTGGCATAGTTGCTGACAGCACTGCTGAAAACGAATGGCAGGAAATCATGAACAAATCAAAAGCGGTTTTTAGGGCCGTTGAACAAGCCATTGAAGGATTCTAATCTGCCATAAAGCCCTCAGAANTTGAAGTGATTTAGTTTATTGANTGAATATTGTGGCTGTCACCCATAGGCGTGTACATTAAAATACTTGAGTTATGCATTGCTTATTTCACTCACTTATCCTATATTTTGGTGTTCAACTAAAATGTTCAATGAAGTTGGACATGGGTTGACAGTGAATGTACTTAATCATTGTGATTATGGCTTAACTGCCACCAAAGTACAGTCGTTTAGACAGCTAAATGAGCTAAAAATAATAATATAAGATCAAGAGGGTAATTTTATGAAAAATAAATTTGTAAGAAATAAGTTGTTGCAAGCCTTGAGTTTGTCAACAGCTTGTATCTTTTCAACACCAGTGGTTTTTGCACAAGATGATTCTGTAGAAGAGTTGGACAAAGTGAAAGTTACTGGCTCCAGAATTAGGCAGTCTCAAATAGCAGGTATTAAGCCAACACAAACCATCACTCGTGAAGATATTGATCGATCTGGGCTAACATCAGTTGGTGACATTTTGCAACAATTAACCCAGTCAGGTTCTGCTTTAAACACACGTTTCAATTCCAGTGGTAATTTTGGCTTTCCAGCCAATGGTGGTGGTATTGGAGCTGGTGCAACTCAAATTGATATGCGCCATTTAGACCCAGACCGGGTATTGGTTTTGGTTGATGGTGTGCGATGGGTGGCTGGAAGTTCAGCATCTGGTGTCAGTAATTCAGTGGACATGAACACCATTCCAGTGGGCATTATTGAACGCATAGAAATACTGAAGGATGGTGCTTCTGCTATTTATGGAGCAGATGCCATAGCAGGTGTGGTTAATATCATTACCAAAAGCAGTATGCAAGGCGTTGAAGTACGAGTATATGCGGGTGCTTTTGATGAAGGTGATGGGGAAACAGGTAGTCTTGATCTGACCTTTGGTACCCAAACTGATAAAATCAACATGTTGTTTAATGTGGGGTATACCGAACAGAAAGAAGTGTCAGCTGCTGATCGATTTTTATCTCAGTTTCCTGTGCCATTTACGGGCGTGTCACAAGGCAGTTCAGGCACACCGCAAGGCCGTGTATTATTGAACGACATCAATGGAACTGAAATAGATTGTACATTGAATGATGGTGTTGTTGGTCCGATTGTGTATGACCCCAATAGCCCCTGTAATGGTGACAGTTACCATCCATTTAGTGGTGCGGATCGCTTTAATTTTGCACCCTATAATTATTATGTAACACCTTCTAAAAGGGCCAATATCTTTGGTCAAGTCACCGTTGAATTGACAGAAGATATTTCATGGTTTGTTAAAGGGGTTTATAACAACAGAAAATCTTCTAACCAGGCGGCACCAGAGCCGATATTTATTGGCCCATTTGCTGAAGCTGGTGCCATTGCTGATAACATCATCATTGATGCTTCTAACCCATACAATCCATTTGGTATTGATGTGTTTGCTGATGGTTTTGGTTTTATTGGTCGCAGGCCTATAGAAGCAGGTCCACGTTTATTTAATCAAGATGTCGACACTACTTATTTTTCTACAGGTTTAGAAGGTTCCTTTACTGCAGCTGATCGCAACTGGTTTTGGGATGTCAAAGGGGCATATGGAAGAAACCAAGCCTCTCAACGCAAAACAGGTGCTTTAAACATTGCTAAAATTGAGACCGCATTGGGGCCAGTCGATGTATGTAATGCCACTCCTGGTTGTGTGCCTTTGAATGTTTTTGGTGGTCAGGGTGATGGCTCTGGGACCATAACAGCAGACATGCTGAACTACATCTCATTTGTGCAGTCTGATAATTCAGAACAAGAGTTAAATGATTTTACTGCCAACATCAGTGGTGATTTATTTGAGTTACCAGCGGGCCCCTTGTCTGTTGCTGTTGGTTATGAGTACCGAAAAAAATCAGGATTTTTTCAACCTGATGCAATAGTGGTTGCAGGTGAGAGTAATGGTGTACCAGCCAGTCCGACGTCAGGTGAATTCAGTGTGGATGAATTTTATGCTGAATTTTTAGTACCTGTTTTGGCTGACAAACCTGGTGCTGAATTACTTGATTTCTCATTGGCTTTCAGAAGTTCTGATTACAGCACATCAGGTTCTGATACTACGGGTAAATTTGGTTTTCAGTACATGCCTACAAAGAACTTGATGTTCAGAGGTACATTTGCAGAAGGTTTACGTGCACCATCTATTGGTGAGTTGTTTGGTACCCAAGCGCGTTTTGATGCACAATTAACCGATCCTTGTAATTTTGGTGGTGGTGGCGCTCCAGGTTGTGCCGGTGTTCCAGAAGATTATGAGCAAATCAACACACAAATTTCTACCATCACAGGTGGTAACCCTAATTTATTCCCAGAAGAAGCTGAAACGCTCACATTGGGATTGGTTTATTCACCATCTTGGGCCGAAAACACTGCTTGGGCAAGCAGCTTGGATTTTGAAGTCACGTATTATGACATTGAAATTGATGGTGCCATACAATCAGTTGATGCACAATTTATTCTCGATACTTGTGCCAAAGACCCCAGTAGTGTTTTGTGTGAAGCTTTTACTAGGGATGCTTTTGGTAACATTGAAAACTTCAGTACTCAATTGACCAATATTGGTTCAATTGAGACATCGGGTGTAGATTTTAATGTGAACTGGACATCACCACAGTATGACTGGGGTTATGTACAGGTTGCATGGAATAACTCTTTTGTCAATGAGTACACCGAGTACAACCCAACCAGTGACTTTGTGAATTACCCATCTGGTTTTGCACCTCGTGATTTAGATGGTATAGAAACCAATAATTCTGGTATTCCTGACTGGAACTCAAATCTTTACACCACTTTAAATTATCGCGATTGGAAATTAATTTGGGGAACACGTTATATCAACGGTTTGACCGAATCTTGTGCCAATGTTGCTGGTTTGGGATTGTGTTCTGATGAAGCCAGAGTCACCAACAGATTGGGCGGTACCGCTTACCATGATTTGCAGGTGATTTTTCCTGATTGGCAAGGCGTGCAGTTTGAAGTGGGTGTGAATAACATCACTGACAAGATGCCTCCAACCTGTTTCAGTTGTTCTTTAAATGGATATGATCCATCTACTTATGATGGTGAAGGACAATTTGGTTATATCAGAGCAACAGTTGAGTTCTGATAAACACCTCAATTATTTTACGCAGTTAAAACGGTCTCATTGAGGCCGTTTTGGTTTTCAGTCTTGTGAAAATTCTGTACAATGCCAGATTTTAGCGGAAACAACTGATGTTGTTGATGATAGATAACTACGATTCTTTTACTTACAATTTGGTGCAATATTTCGGTGAGCTAGATTGTGATGTAAAAGTCATTAGGAATGATGAGCTGACAGTGAAACAAGCCCTGGCACTGAAGCCAGACTATGTGGTGATTTCTCCTGGCCCCAGAAATCCTGATATGGCTGGTATCTCTATGGACATGATTCAAGCCTGTGCAGGTAACATTCCACTGTTAGGGGTTTGTTTGGGGCACCAATCAATTGGTCAGGTATTTGGTGGCGATGTGATACGTGCCAAAACCATCATGCATGGAAAAATTTCAGCAGTTCATCATCACAGCACAGATGTGTTCAGCGGTCTTGAAAACCCATTTAACGCAACCCGCTACCATTCCCTTGTGGTTGATAAGAAAACATTACCTAAATGTTTAGACATTACCGCTTGGACAGAAACTGAATCTGGAGAATTTGATGAAATAATGGGGTTTAGGCACAAGGAATTTGCCATTTCTGGTGTTCAGTTTCATCCAGAAAGTATATTGACCGAGCACGGTCACCAAATGCTAAAAAACTTTTTAAGTCAACCGTAAAATACAATGAAAAAAACACCCATACAACTGGCCTTGGACATACTGGGCGAGCAAAACCAACTACCAGCAGGTAGTATGACAGCAGTGATGAATCAAATCATGGATGGTGCAGCCACGCCAGCACAAATTGGTGGTTTATTAATGGCCTTAAAACTGAATGGTGAGACCGTGAGTCAAATAACAGAAGCCGCGAAAGTCATGCGCGAGCGAGCTGTTAAAGTTAATGTTGATAAAACACATCTGATTGATACCTGCGGAACAGGTGGTGATGGCGTTGGAATATTCAATGTGTCAACCGCAGTGGCTTTCATTGCTGCAGTAGCGGGTTGTCGTGTTGCAAAACATGGAAATCGTTCTGTTTCATCATCTACAGGGTCGGCTGATGTGTTAGAGGCGGCTGGTTTTAATTTGGCATTGAATGCAGATCAGGTCGCACAATGTATCAGTCAATTCAATATTGGTTTTTTATTTGCGCCAGCGCATCACGGTGCCACAAAATACGCAGTGGCTCCGCGTAAAGAACTGGCTGTCAGGACCATGTTTAATTTGTTGGGGCCACTAACCAATCCTGCAGCTACTCCTTATCAAGTGATGGGTATATTTGCTAAAGAATGGGTCAATACAGCTGCAGAAGTATTAAAGGAGTTGGGTTCTGAGCATGTTATGGTGGTTCATTCACAGGATGGTATGGATGAAATATCTATAGCTGCGCCTACTGATGTGGCTGAGTTAAAGCAAGGTGAGATATTACATTACAGTTTAGTTCCCGAGGATTTTGGTATTCAAAAACAGTCGATTGAAAGTTTGGTGGTGGCTGATGCTGAGGAAAGCTTAGAGCTGATTCGTTATGCTTTAACCGGCGGGCAAGGCCCCGCTGCTGATATATTGGCGCTCAATGCCGGTGCTGCTATTTACGTCGCTGGCCGTTCACCTGATATGAAACAAGGTGTGAGGTTGGCGCAACAAATTATGAGCCAAGGAAAGGCTTGGGAGCTAATTAAGCAGCTGGCTGCTTTCACACAAACGTTGAAATAATTCATGAATAATATACTGGATCAAATCGTTGCTACAAAACTTGATGAAGTGACTGAGGGTAAAAAGCAACATTCAATTGCTGAACTCAGACAACAAATAGAACAACAATCGCCTTGTCGTGGTTTTTTTCATGCCATAGAGAATCAAATCATCAATGGTGATACGGCTGTTATTGCTGAAGTAAAGAAGGCTTCTCCTTCGAAAGGCATTATTCGTGAGAATTTTGATGCGGTGGCCATTGCACAATCTTACCTCAGAGGCGGAGCCACTTGTTTGTCGGTATTAACTGATGTTGAATATTTCAAAGGCAGCAACACGTATTTAGAACAGGTGAGAAAAGTTGTTGGTCTGCCTGTTTTACGAAAAGATTTCATGATAGATCCGTGGCAAATATATCAGTCAAGGGCTTTGGGTGCCGATTGTGTACTTTTGATTGCTGCTTGTCTTTCTGATGAGCAATTATTTGAATTACATGATTTGGCAGATAATTTAGGTATGGATGTTTTGCTTGAGGTACATGATCAGTTAGAAATGGAAAGGGCATTGGCCACATCTGCTAAGTTGATTGGTATTAACAATCGAAATTTAAAAACGTTTGAAACTGATTTGAAAACCACTAATGAATTGAGAACTATGGTGGATGATGGGCGCATCGTGGTCAGTGAGAGTGGTATCCATGTCAGTGAAGACATTGAGCGTTTACGTCAACATGATGTTCATGCTTTTTTAATTGGAGAATCATTTATGCGTCATGCAGATCCTGGTATGCGATTGATGCAACTCATGAAGGGTGAAGTATGATTCGCATTGGAATTATTGCTGCAATGCACCAGGAGTGTGAATATTTTCGACAAAAGTTGTTGGAATCACATAATCAGTTGTATTTAGACATAAAAATTACTTTTGGGACATGGGCTGGTCATGAAATATGTTTGCTTGAGTCTGGAATTGGTAAAGTGAATGCAACATTGGCAGCTGAATGGCTGGCCAGAGAGTTTAAACCTGATTTAATTATCAATACAGGTTCTGCGGGTGGAATCAAAGGTGATGTTTGTGTTGGTGACTTTGTTTTTGCTGATCGTGTTTGCCATCATGACATCGATATCAGTCCAATTGGTTTTGCTTTTGGTGAATTGCCTAGTTTGCCTGTCTATTATTCAGTTAAATCAACGTGGCTGAATTTACTGGATCAAGTGGCGACTTCACTGGAAGACCCACACCATATGGGCACCATTGCGACAGGTGAATCCTTTATTTACAGGGACCAACAGGTGTCAATGATTAAACAACGCTTTGAAAATGTTATTGCTTGTGAAATGGAAGCTGCGGCTGTGGCACAAGTGTGTTATTTACATGCCATTGATTTCATCATCATGCGAAATTTATCAGATGTGGCCGGTACAGATGCACAAATTAACTTTAATCAATACATCGAACAAGCTGGTCGCAAGTCAACTGAATTGGTATTAAAGCTGATTGAGCAAATCAATTTAAATTAGAACGCTCGTACAGTTCGCGATATTGCTCTAAAAAGAATATGTGCCTGTTGGGCGCGGCACCTTCTACCCGTTCCTGACAATAACCTGTCTTGGTACAACGCCATCTTTGTGAACCGTCGGCAGTGGTGGTGTCAAACAAATAGACAAAATCTAAATCACCTTCAGCATCTGAAATTTCTTCCCGGTTATAAAAGAGCGCAGACAATGTTGCTAACTCATCCGTATCGGAAGTGTCAATCACGGTAGTGAATCTTTCATCAAACGCTTTGAAATGCGTCAACGTGGGGTAGTCGTTACCACAAGCTGATAACAAAAAAAGAATAAAAATAATGGGTGTGAGTTGAACCGTTTTATTTTTCATAGCAAAACCAATCTCTAGTCATAGAATTTTTGACTGACAGGTCATGTATAAGTCACACTTAAAATTGATTATATGCGATTACCATGCCCCCCAGCAAACACGCATAATCAATATAGCACATAAAAAAAGTGAAAACAATTAACAAATACACCATGTTTATCTGGTATTGTGATTTGCATCAATCCTCGGTCTTGTATATTTAGGATAATTAATTAACAATAAGCCAATGAATAACTTGACACGATTCACAATCAATTTTAAATCATTTGTGTTAGAAGTGGCACGCAGGTACCGTGATGATGAAACTTCCTTAGCGGCCAGTTCTTTGGCCTATACGGCTTTGTTATCTTTGGTACCTTTTATGTCGGTTTTAATTACCGTGTTTTCTGCGATGCCATTGTTTGAGGATGCATCACAGCAGTTACAAGATTTTGTATTTGAAAACTTTGTGCCTACAACAGGAGCAGTTATTCAATCATATATTATTGGTTTTGTTGAAAAAGCACGGGGCTTAACAGTTACCATGTTTTTAGCGGTTTTTGTCACTTCAATTCTGATGATGCACACCATGGAAAAAGCATTAAATCGAATCTTTAACAGTAAATCAACAGGGCGTTTTAAGCACAAGTTGATGATGTATTGGGCTGTTTTAACCATGGGGCCATTGTTGGTTGGAGGGGGAATTGCTTTATCATCTATGGTGTTTGAATATTCAGCCTTTGCAAGCATCAAAGGTTTTTTAGTCAAAGCATTACCCATATTGTCATCTACAGTTGCTTTCTTTTTAATTTATTTGTTGGTGCCTAATCGTAAGATTAACTGGAGGCATGCTTTAATTGGGGCCTTGTTTGCGGCTGTTTGTTTTGAGTTGGCGAAAAAAGGTTTTGCGTTTTATGTCAGATCCATACCCAGTTACCAAAAAGTTTACGGTACTTTAGCGAGTATTCCTTTGTTTCTTATATGGATGTTTTTGTCATGGAACATCATACTTCTGGGCGGCACCATAACAGCAACACTCGGCAGTTCTCGGTGGCGTTTACAGGTTCAGAACTATCAAACCAATCAGCGCTTATTACTGGTTATGGAGATTTTAAGTGTACTTTGGCATGCCAGTTTGAAAGGTAATACAGTCAGTCATCAAAACTTAAGCAGTCAGTTGTATTTTGTACCAGATGATGAAATTGGCATGCAATTGGATTGGCTTAGAAAACATCAGTTTATTGCCATCAACCAATCTGGTGCCTATTTGTTAAGACAAAATTTGTCTTCAGTCACATTCAAGTATTTGTATGCCAATGGTGGCTTCAAAATACCTGTGAAAGCGGGTAAGCATTTTATACAATACCAGGGCATGCTGGATGAATATTGGAAGCCAGTTGAAGGCTTGTTAAACCACCCCTTAGAAACCTTAATAAAAAATAGGAATCATGATGAAAAATAACCACTGTTTGACCCTCTTGTTTGTATCAATAATGTTGACAGCATGTTCTGATGAAGACGTTCAAGTTTCAACTACCGATAGTGAAATAAAAAAGGCAGTCCAAAGTGAAACAAAAAAACCACATAAAACAACAGCTGAAGCCAAAGTCGAAGATGGTATTGATGCCCCATTGGTATTCACCTTAACTGATTTAGAAGGACAGCCTGTTAAAGCTTCAGATTTCCGGGGAAAATGGTTGATTCTTAACTATTGGGCCACGTGGTGTGCGCCTTGTCGTGATGAAATGCCAGAGTTAGTTAAGTTTCAAGCAGAGAATCAAAGTGTTCAAATTTTAGGTATCGCATATGAGGATGCTGAGGTTGATAAATTAAAGCACTTTGCTGCAGATTTTAATATTAACTATCCGTTGTTGACTATGGATGTATATAATCCACCGGCTTTTGCACAGGAAGGTGGGTTGGGGCTACCAACTACCATTGTTTATACCCCTGAAGGTATGCGTCATAAAAAACACATGGGACCCATTGATGCGAAAGGTTTGATGGAGATGATTCAGTAGACTCTTGGATTAAAAAAAACAACATCAGCCAGCAATGACTTAGATAAAAGACACAACTGGATTTGTGGTTTGACCGACACAAGGTAGGTGTGTGGAGTTANTCCAATTGATTAAGTGCCCACTGAATGTGTTCTTTTACCAATGAACTGGCTGTATTTAATTTGTTTTGTAGTGCCTGTTTGATGGCCGGTGTAGCGGTGGCATTGCCTAAAGCGACAGCGATGTTGCGTTGCCAAGCATCATAGCCTATGCGCCTGATGGGCGAACCTTCGGTGTTATTTAAAAATTGATCTTCTGTCCAATTAAATAAAACCAACAAATCTATATCATCCAGNTGGTGTCTGGGTGCAAAGTCTTTTACTTGACTGTGTTGGGTGAACTTATTCCAAGGACAGACCACTTGGCAGTCATCGCAGCCATAAATGCGGTTGCCCATGGCTTTTCGGTAGTTAACTGGGATAGGCCCTTGATTTTCTATTGTCAGGTAGGAAATGCATTTGCGGGCATCGACTTGAAATGGGGCGATGATGGCATTTGTTGGACAATCTTGAATGCATTGGCTGCAACTGCCACAATGAAAACCATGTTTTTCATCTGGTGGTAAGGGTAGGTCGGTATAAATTTCGCCAAGAAAGAAATAAGAACCCGCTTTGCTGTTGATTAAGTTGCTGTGCTTACCAATCCAGCCTAACCCTGCTTTTTCTGCGATGGCCTTTTCCATAACAGGTGCTGAATCAGTGAATACACGGTGTCCAAAAGGGCCAATGGTTTGTTCTATTTGTAGGCTTAACTTTTTCAGTTTATTGCGTATGACTTTGTGGTAGTCTCGACCCAATGCGTAACGAGAGATCGCCGCTTTTTGAGGTTGTGTAGTTAGTTGATGGTATGGTGTAAGTTCAGTATACATGTAGTCCAATCTAACTGATATTACACTTAATGTATCAGCCACCAGTTTTTCAGGATGGTACCTTTTGTCACCATGGCGGTGCATATAGGACATGTCACCATGGTGTTGTTTTTGTAACCAATCATTTAAGTGATTGCCTGCTTCGCTTAAATTGATGTCGCTGATACCTGCTTGTTGAAAGCCCAGTTGTGTTGCCCAGTTTTTGATGTCACTTTTTAACTGTTGGTAATCAATGTGTTTTTGTTTTGAGTTCACTGGTAAAATAGCTGCTGTTTGAACTTTAATTATAAGCTAAATTGAAAGCCTTGAGAGCACTTTACAGTAATGACAAGACACAGACAATAGATCACTTGGCTGCAAAGGCATTGGCTATTGATTCTTTTCAGTTGATGAAATTAGCTGGTGAAGCGGTGTACCAGCATCTCCAGTCCTATAAGAACCTGTTGGTGGTAACNGGGCCTGGTAACAATGGTGGTGATGGCTTTGTGATAGCTGAATTGGCTCGGCAAGCTCAACAAAAGGTAACGGTNTTGTGTCTAAGTGACCCCAAATCCCTTAAAGGAGATGCGCTACTGGCAGCCCAACAATACCAAGGTGACTGTGTTTATGAATGGCCTCAATGTGCTTGTGATTGTGTGGTTGATGCCATCTTTGGTACAGGCTTAAACCAAGCTGTAACCGGTGAGTATGCAGCAAGTATTAATCGCATCAATCAACTTCAAACCCATGTGTTGTCAGTAGATATTCCCAGTGGTTTGAATGGTACAACAGGGCAAATTGAAGGGGTGGCTGTTAAAGCAACACAGACCATATCAATACTGGCAGCTAATACAGGTTTGTTTACATTGGACGGTAAANACTGTTGTGGTGAGATTGTATTTGAAAAATTGGGTGTGCAACCCGAAGTTTATGATGCGGTTCCCCAAACAGCTCAATTAAGTGATGCATCTTTGTTAGCGTCCATTAAGGCATCTCGATGCAACAACAGCCATAAAGGCCAATTTGGTCATGTGTTAACTGTTGGTGGTCAGGCTGGAATGATGGGGGCTGTTTTGTTGGCAGCCCAAGCTGTTTTGAAATCAGGGGCAGGTTTGACAACGGTGGTTACTGATCCAAAACATGCAGACTTATTGCCTTTGTATGCGCCGGAATTAATGACGCAAGGTTTTGATGAACTTGAACAACATCAACTGGTATCACCGCTGAGTACCAGACCTGCAGATGTGCTTTTGATTGGTATGGGGTTGGGGCAGTCTCAGTGGTCGAAACANTTGTTTAAAAAAAGTGTACAAAGTAACATCCCATTGGTAATTGATGCAGATGGTTTGACNTTATTGGCTGGCGCGGTAGTTGTGCCCANGACACTTAAAGTCATCACGCCACATCCGAAAGAAGCTGCCACATTGCTTAATACATCATTAAACTGTATTCAAAGTGACCGCTGGTTGGCAGTAAAACGTTTGGCGCAAAAATACCAGTGTGTGGCGGTGCTAAAAGGTTCTGGCACATTGATCAGCGATGGCATCAATTGTTTTTGTTGTCCTTATGGTAACGCCAATCTGGCGACAGCGGGGGCAGGTGATGTTTTGGCTGGGCTTGTCGCTGGATTACTGGCGCAGGGGTTTGATGCATTGTCAGCTGCTCACTTGGCTGTTGTCTGGCATGCAATTGTTGGTGAAAATAATCCATATGGTTTGACCATGACCGCAACAAATTTACTTAATACCTTACAACTGGTGGTGAAATGACATGCAACATCCAATTGATAGTTTAGAACTGCTGGAACAACAAGCTAAAAAAATTGCTGGCATACTCAAACCAGGAGATGTGGTTTATTTACTGGGTGATTTGGGTGCGGGAAAAACCACTTTTACGCAAATGTTGCTAAAAGCTTGTGGAGTAAGAGAACATATCAAGAGTCCAACATATACATTGTATGAAACCTATCAAATTGGTGACATGTCGTTTGTTCATATGGACTTATATCGTTTGTCTGACCCAGAAGAATTGTTTTTTTTAGGGATTGAAGATTTACTTGATGATCGGCGCATAGTTGTGATTGAGTGGCCTGAAAAAGGACGTGGTGTTTTGCCTCAAGCTGATTGGGTTTTAGAATTTAATCTGAATAAGCTTAATAGAACCTTAACAATAACATCAGAATAACGGGCTATCTTGTTGATTTTGTGTAAAATTACTTGATTACATGTGTGTGTTTGCTTAAAATCAAGTCAAATCTTGAAATAATTTGTAATGAAGAAACTGAGTATCGCCATAGTTGTTTTGTTGTTCTGTCAGTCTGTATATGCCACTAAGGTAGAGGGTATGCGGGTTTGGACAGGGCCAGATCATACGCGTGCGGTTTTTGATTTAAGTGATGATGCTGAATATAAATTATTTGAACTTCAAAACCCGCCACGAGTTGTTATTGATTTAGATGATGCAAGTTTAACCAGTAGTTTGGCTGTTAAAAACAACAAGGACATCAAACAGGTTAGATTCAGTACCAAAAAACAAAAGGTTCGAATAGTTTTGGATCTTCATGCTCAATTGAAAAGTAAAAGTTTTCTTCTCAAACCTACAGGTGAATACGGTCATCGGTTGGTGGTTGATTTGAATCGAGATGCCAAGCCTCAAGTGAAGTCTGTGGCTGAAGTCACTCAAGTTAACCGAGATGTTGTGGTGGCAATTGATGCTGGGCACGGGGGTGAGGATCCAGGTGCCATTGGTGCAGCTGGCACACATGAAAAGGACATTACTCTCAATATAGCCAATGTCTTGGCTAAGAAGATTGATGCGCAAAAGGGCATGAAGGCATTGATTGTGCGTGAAGGTGATTATTACATCAAACATCGAAACAGGTTTGAAAAAGCCAGACAAAACAATGCCGATTTATTCGTTTCTATCCATGCAGATGCTTTTCATAGCAGAGATGTAAATGGTGCAAGTGTATATATTCTTTCTCAACGAGGGGCATCATCGGAGGCTGCCAAGTGGTTGGCTGCGTCTGAAAATAAGTCCGATCAAATTGGTGGTGTGGTGATAGAAGACAAACAGGACATGTTATCAAAAGTGCTTTATGATTTGTCTCAAAATGCAGCACTTGAAGAAAGTCACAAAGCAGCAAAATCTGTCCATACGGCGATGAAGGAAGTGGTTAAATTACATGGTCAAGGATTTGGGCAAGCTAATTTCTTGGTTTTAAAATCTCCAGATGTGCCTTCAATGTTAATTGAAACCGGATATATCAGTAACCCAAGTGATGAAAAGAAATTAAAAGATGCGAAACACGTCAGTAAGCTAACAGAGCAAATTGCCAATGGTATCCGAAATTATTTTTACCAAAGCCCACCACCCAATACCTGGATTGCAGCACAGTCTAAAAGTAAAAAACATGTGGTTAAATCGGGCGATACCTTGATTAATATTGCCAGCAAACATGGTACTAGTTTGGCTGCGATACGATCCATAAATAACAAATCAGATAACCAATTAATGGTAGGTGAAGTACTTTATTTACCCAATTGAGCTGTGTTTTTAACTCAGGTCATCAGAGAAAATTTCATTTAGACAATATAATCCTAATATTGCATTATTCTACCCTTAGGTTTAATTATGTCATGGTTGTTTGATAGATCCCCAGTGTAATGAACTTACGATAGTTCACTGTTTTTTATACAATCAGTTGTACACAATATTTTAAAATTATGACTTTAGTCAGATGAAATTTTGTATGTTTTAGCATATAGTATGTTCATTGTAGAATCCGTTAATAATGAGTTTCAAGATAACTTACATCTGTTCTATTCTGTTTATTCTTTTCAAAATTCGAGGAAAATTATGCCTGTAAAATCTATTTCAAAATGGCTTTTGTTACTGTCATTGTTTGTGTTGGGAGATGCTTTGGCCAAGGTGCCCAAAGGTGTTGAAAAAGTCACTTCAGTTGAAGGCATCACTGAATACAAATTAGAAAATGGGTTGCAAGTGCTGCTATTTCCAGACCAGTCTCAAGAAACCATTACTGTTAATGTGACTTATCATGTGGGTTCAAAACATGAGAATTATGGTGAAACAGGTATGGCTCATTTATTAGAGCACTTAGTTTTTAAAGGCACTCCTGACTTTCCAGATATCAGTAAACAATTTACCGACAGAGGCTTTGAAACCAATGGCACAACATGGGTTGATAGAACCAATTACTATGAAACATTCCCAGCCAATGCTGAAAACTTAACGTGGACTCTTAATTTAGAAGCGGATCGCATGGTTAATTCATTCATTGCTAAATCAGATTTAGACAGTGAAATGACAGTGGTTAGGAATGAGTTAGAAAACGGTGAAAATAATCCATTCAGAATTTTATTTCAACGCTTATTGGCAGTGTCAATGGATTGGCATAATTATGGTAAAAGTACCATAGGTGCGCGATCTGATTTGGAACATGTTGATATTTCTAATTTACAGGCTTTTTATAAGAATTATTACCAACCAGACAATGCGACACTGATAGTTGCAGGTAAGTTTGATGAAGACGAAACAATAAAAAAAATAGCCAAAAGCTTTCTGAAAATTAAAAAGCCAACAAGAACAATCAATCCGCTTTACACCGAGGAGCCCATTCAAGATGGTGAACGAATGGTAACCATTCGACGCCCTGGTGATGTGCAAATGATNGGTGTTTCTTATCATGTGCCTGCTGGAGCTGATGAAATGTTTCCAGCAGTGACCCTTTTAAATCAGATCATGTCAAATCAAACCACTGGACGCCTTCATACCAATGTAGTTAAAAAAGATTTGGCAGCCAGTGTTTTTGGCTTTCCAGTGCAAGCTGCTGAACCTGGAACAGTGATGTTCTTTGCTCAAGTAGGTAAGGAAAAAGACATCAGTGTCAGCCAAACTGCTTTCATTGAGACATTAGAAAATGTGGCGAATGAACCTATTACAGAAGAAGAGGTTAAACAAGCAAAAGCTGATTTGATAAAACAGTTTGAATTATCCTTTAATTCATCAAGTGGGATAGCACTACAGCTCAGTGAATGGGTTGGCATGGGTGATTGGCGTTTGATGTTTTTAGATCGAGATCGTATGGAGACTGTGAGTTTAGAACAAGTTCAACAAGCCGCAGAAGAATATTTAGTGAATGACAATCGCACATTGGGTTTATTCTTACCAGAAAAGGAACCCAACAGAGCTGATTCAATCAAACGTTTTGAATTATCAGAAATCAAAGCCATGGTTGATGGTTATGAAGGCCGAGAGTTGGTTGCACAAGGTGAAGATTTTGACCCTTCTTTTGATAACATTGACGCCCGTACAAAACGTGTGAATCTTGACAATGATGCTAAATTGGTTCATGTTCAAAAACAAACACGTGGTGATTCAGTTGTTATGCGTTTAAGATTAGATTTAGGTAATGAACAGGCATTGTTCAATAAATCTGTGGTTGGTAAATTGGTGGCTAATATGCTCGATCGAGGAACAGAGAAATATACGCGCAGTGAGTTAAAAACTAAATTTGATGAACTTAAAGCCAATGTCAATGTTTCAGGTTCTGCTCAAGGTGCTGGAATCTCAGTCACCACAACTCACGAAAATTTACCTGCGGTAATAGAATTGATGAATGAGATTTTGAAAAAACCAACATTTGATCAAGCTGAATTTGAAGTATTAAAACAAGAGTTTATTGTTGGTTTAGAACAAGAAAAACAACAACCTTCAGCACAAGTTTTTAGACAGTTGCGCCAACATTTAGATCCTTATGAACCTGGTCACCCAAGATATCAAATGGATATTGATGATGAAATCCAAGCCATTAAAGACACCACGGTCGAAGATTTGCATGCTTTCCACAAACAATTTTATGGTGCCCAAAATGCCGACATCAGCATTGTAGGTGATTTTGATGAAAGTATTGTTGAAAAACAGTTGGATGCATTATTGTCTGGTTGGAGTGCTTCTGAAGCATATCAGCGTGTGCCATCAAGGTACGCTGTTGTTGATAGTGTAAACAAGTTTATTGACACGCCCGATAAAGCCGGTGCTGCCTTTGGTGCCATGATGAAGTTACCTATTGGTGACAACCATCCAGATTATCCTGCTTTGGTAGTTGCCAATCAGATGTTTGGTGGTGGATTTATCAGTAGCAGGTTGTCTAGTCGATTGAGAAAACAAGATGGTTTAAGTTATGGTGCTGGTTCTTTCTTTAATGCATCGGGTTTTGATGAACTGGCAACATTTGGAGCTTATGCAATCTGTGCACCTGAAAATTTAAACAAAGTTGAAATGGGTTTTAATGAAGAATTATTAAAGGTCATTAATGAAGGTTTTACCCAAGAAGAACTGGATAATGCGAAGAAAAGTATTTTGCAAAACAATCGCATTGACCGCGCCAAAGACAATCGTCTGGCTGGGACTTTAGCCAGTTATATTGACTTGGATCGAACTCAGCAGTGGAATAAAAAATATGAAGAATCCATTGAAGCTTTGACTTTACTTCAAGTTAATATGGCTTTTAATAAGTATGTGAAGCCTGAAAAATTTTCAGTCATCAAGGCGGGCGATTCAAAAAAAGTGGTCGCAAATTGATAAGACCATAAAACAACAAAAAGCCGAATCTTTGTATTCGGCTTTTTTATGCAAAGGTCTTTAACAAAGAAATTTGTTACAATTATTTATTTTCAATATGAGAGCCCAATATGAAATCAATTATCCTCACTTTAGGTGCGTTCTTATCGCTTCAAACAGCACAAGCAACACAGCATGAAGAGCAACTATTTTCACCCTCATTTTTAGATGATGTTGCGACACTGCGAGATCGAGCTTTAAGTCACCAGCTGGCTTATGAAATCACCGAGTCTCTAACGACTGAAGTGGGTGCCAGATTAGCAGGTAGTCCAGCTGATGCCAAAGCCGTTGCATGGGGAAAAGCCAAGTTTGAAGCCTTGGGATTTGATCGTGTTACCATTGAGCCTGTGACTCTTAAGCGTTGGACACGCGGTGTAGAACAAGCTGAAATTATCGCACCTTTCCCACACAAATTAGCCATCACTGCTTTAGGCAGAACTGTACCTACTTCGGCTGTAGGTTTGTCAGGTGAAATTGTTCATTTTGCAACGATAGAAGCGCTTGAAGCTGCAGATACTGCACTGGTTAAAGATAAGATAGTTTTTATCAGTAACCGCATGCAACGTCATAAAGACGGTTCTGGCTATGGTAAGGCAGTAGGAGCTCGGGGGGCTGTGGCGCAGTTAACAGCCGCCAAAGGAGGTGTTGGGGCCATTATTCGATCTATTGGAACTGACAACAACCGAACGCCACATACAGGTGCTGCGCGATACGATGAGGAAATACCATCGGTGCCGGCAGGAGCGATTTCAAATCCAGATGCTGATCTTTTAGTTAATATGCTTCGTCGTCAACAACCCGTTACAATAAAAATGACTTTAACTTCGCATTGGGATGGTGAATATACATCTCATAATGTCATTGGCGACATGCTGGGGTCTGAGCAAGCTGATCAATACATCGTCATTGGTTGTCATTTGGATTCATGGGACCTGGGTACTGGTGCCATTGATGATGCCTCAGGTTGTGGTATCACGATGGCAGCGGCTAAATTGATTAATGAACATTTTGGTGCATTGAAAAAAACCATTCGTGTCATTTTGTGGGCTAATGAAGAATATGGATTGTCTGGAGCTCGAGCTTACCATGAAGCACACAAAGAGGAAATGACTCAGCACATATTGGGTGGCGAATCTGATTTTGGTGCAGGTACTGTCTATGCCTTTGGAACGAAAGTGGCAGATTCAGCCATGCCACTTGTGGAGAAAATGATGGATTTATTGAGCCCATTAGGGATTGAATACAGCAACAATAACAGCGGTTCTGGCGCAGATTTAATTCCAATGAGAGAAGCTGGTATGGCAGTATTTAGTTTAAAACAAGATGGTACCAAGTATTTTGACTATCACCATACAGCCAATGACACCTTGGATAAAATTGATCGTGATGAGCTGGCTCAAAATGTTGCAGCATGGATTGTGGTGACGGCATTGGCGGCACAAACTGAACAAGATTTTGGTTTTGGTTTACATGAAAAATAGGTGACTTCATTGTCGTTGTGGCGGGTGAAAACCACGATGGTTTTTATTTATAAATGACTGTCATATTAAGCAATTACTTCCTGCATAAGATTTATTTGTATTTTGTTGATACAATAAATTGTTTAATATTTAGAGAAAGCAAATGACTGAAAAAATAAGCGTTACAAAATTCATTCCATTGGTGTTTGTAATAGTGGTGGTTTTGGTGGGTTCTCGTTTTTGGGTAAGCGTACCTGCAGGTCATGTGGCAGTGGCAACTTTATTTGGTGAAGTGCAAAGTAAAACTTATAAAGAAGGGTTAAATATTCCAGTGAACCCTTTACTTAAGTTTCATGAGTTTGATGTTCGAGAAAAAACACATACCGAACAGGCGCAGGTGCCTTCACAAGATCAACTGAGTACTCGGATTGATGTTTCTGTTCAGTATCGTTTGAATGGAGAAATGGCCAACCACATTTTACAAGATACTGGTAATATCGATAACATGATTACTGTCCAATTGGTACCTAAATTGCGTTCTTTGTTACGAGAACAAGGTAAATCAATCAAACGGGCTGAAGATTTTTTCTTAGAAGAAACCCAAGCCCGATTACAAAATGATTTAACTGTTGGTTTGTCTGAATACCTACAGCCCAAAGGAATTAATGTGTCTGCGGTGTTAATCAGAGACATCTCATTACCTCCTTTTATTACCAAAGCCATAGAGGCAAAAAAGGAACGAGAACAAGAAGTTGAAAAACAAAAAGCCGAGTTGGAACGTTATAAAACAGAACAACAACAACTGATAGCTGCTGCTGAAGCCCAGAGACACGCGGCTGAAGAAGAAGCGAAGAAAAGACGTTTATTAGCAGATGCTCAAGCCTATGAAATTGAAAAAATAAACACTGCGATTGGGAGCAACCCAAACTATGTAAAACTACAGGCTTTGGAAGCTTTAAAAAGTATTTCAAAAGACCCCGCATCTAAAATTTACTTCATTGACAGTGATTCGCCTCAACCTTTACCGTTGATGCATATGTCTGATTCAAAATAAAGTCATGAAATTGGTGAGTCCAGAAGGGCTCACCTTTTTTTAAGCACCAACTGAGATGCATCAATGAAAAATTTTGAAAACAAAGCGTTAGAAACAAAGTACTTAACTATTTTGAGGCTTTCTTGGGGTGGGGTGCTTTTATTAATCGCACTGGGGCCTACATTTTTGATTGTAGGGGCCTTGGAGTTGACTTGGTTGTTTGGCATTATTTATTACTGTGCTATTTGGTTGCTGTTAGTGTTTGTCATGTTGATTTATACCCGGTATTGGTTTGCTGTTTACCATTACAGTTTAAGTGAAATTGGTCTCAAGATATATAAAGGGTTGTTTTGGCAACAACAACAAATGGTGCCACGAAATCGCGTTCAACATATAGACATAACCACAGGACCTTTAGAAAGACGGTATCAATTAAGTAAACTGATTATTCACACTGCAGGTACTCGGAATGCCACAGTTACTTTGCCGGGATTATTACACCAAAATGCCGTTGATTTACGCCAAGAGTTGCTCAACTCAAATTTAACTGAAGACACAGTATAAGTCTATGGACCTAAAAACATCCGGCTATAGACTACATAACATATCACCCTTGTTTTTGTTTATTGAGGCGATTAAAAAAAGTGTATTTCCTCTGTTGTTTGGTGTTGTTGGAACCCGCGGTGATTTACAAGATTGGATTATCATTGCTATTGCTGTGATGGCTTCAGTGGTTAGTATGGTGCAATTTTGGTTTTATCATTACTGGCTAGAAGAAGATTGTTTGGTGGTTAAGGAAGGGGTCTTGTTTAAGTCACTGAGACAGATTCCCTATGAGCGTATTCAAAATTTAAACATTGAAAAAAACATTCTTCATAAACTATTTAATGTATCAACTTTGCAAGTGGAGTCAGCATCTGGTGTAAAACCTGAAGCTGTCATTCGCGTGATTTCTGATGAACAGGTTCAGTATATTCAGCAAGTAATTAAAAAGAAAACATCACAAGGTGTAACTGAGATACCTTCAGCCGCAGCGCAACCAAGTCAACCAACCGCTGAATCCAATAAACCTTTGTATGAAATGAGCAATCAGGATGTGGTGAAGTTTGGATTTATTTCACACAGGGCTTTGGTACCAATTGGTATTGCAGGTTCTCTGTTGTCACAAAATGACACTTACCGTGATAGATTTTTTTCATTTATAGAAAAATTTGTAGGCAATTTACATGTTGAGCAATGGGCGATGGCTGAATGGGTGGCCTATGGAGTTGGGTTTGTTGTCATGTTGATTTTCAGTATATGGTTGTCATCAATTATTTTGGCTTTTTTACAGCTTTACCAATTTAAGCTAACTAAACTTGATAAAAACATTCATGCAGAAATGGGCTTGTTGACTAAAATCACAGCCAATATTCCCATTAAAAGAATACAGTTATTAAAGATTCAATATTCGCCTTTACATCGTTATTTCAGGAAAGTAAGTGTGAAAATGGAAACTGCCGGNGGTGTCACTGAACAAAGTGGCATAACCATGAAGTGGATTGCTCCTTTGGTTTCTAAATCGGTGGCTCAAAATTTAATCACAGTATTGCAACCTGAAGTTAACTGGGCTGCCATAAGCTGGCTACCGGTTGAACAGCGTGCTTGGAAACGTGTATTCAAGAAAATAACATTATTAATTTTAATGGTTATGGTCCCTTTGATTTACTTTTATCATGCCATGGGTTTGTTGATGTTGTTATTTATGCCGTTGGCATTTTTGTATGCCAAAGCATATGTACATCAGGCTGCCTATGCTGTGAATGATGAAATTGTAGCTTTTAGACATGGTGTTTTTTTTCACCATATAGGCATTGTGAAGATTGGTAAAATTCAGAACATCACTTATTTACAAACACCCTTTGATAGACGCAATCATATGGCAAGAATTGCAGTTGATACTGCAGGTGCCAATATAGCCACACAAAATTTAAACATTCATTATGTCAATACAGATAAAGTAAATGGTCTGATGCAACATTTATCAACTCAAGTCAGTCAGTCAAAATTTGTGTGGTAAATGATGTAAGGTGACTGAACCATCGTAATGGTTTTACCCTTAATTGCTTGGTTATTCAGAACAAGACTTCATTCATTACCAATGAACTGAGTTGTAAGCTGTGAAATATTTGAATGGCNCTGACAGCCATATGCTCATTGTTTAGCATGCTTTTTATTGTCGTTCAAAGACAAGCCATTTGTATGTGTGACAATCTCCATCAATGCCCTTTCAGACAATGAGTTATTTTTAAACTGAAGCCCCAGATTTGTTGGGGGCTTTTACTAACTTGTCTTTAAAATGGCAGATCCAAACTATCACTTACTGCCAACAATTGTGTTCTGAATTCTTCTTGTATTTTCTCTAAGGTTTCCTGATCATCAGCATCAAAACGAATCACTAGACAAGGCGTGGTATTTGAACACCTAACCAAACCCCAACCTTTTGCAAAGTCAGCTCTGATACCGTCTATTGTGGTAATTTTAGCATCAGGGAATGAGGCCCTACTGATGAATTCATCCATGAATAAATAATGCTCACCTTCCTTCATATGTACTTTTAATTCAGGTGTGTTGATACTGTTTGGTAATTCAGCAAACACTTCGTCGGCTGTTCCATCTTCCTGGTCAAGTATTTCAAGCAGTCGAGCAGCAGCATAGATTCCATCATCAAAACCAAACCAACGTTCATTAAAAAAGAAATGGCCACTCATTTCACCTGCCAATGCTGCGTTGGTTTCTTTGAGTTTGGCTTTCATGAAAGAGTGCCCTGTTTTCCACATGATAGGCATACCACCGTATTTGACAATTGATTTGGGTAAATGACCAGTACACTTGACATCAAAAATGATACTTGAACCAGGTTGTCTGCTCAATACATCTTTTGCAAATAACATCAACAATCGATCAGGATTAATGATTTCACCTGATTTGGTGACGACACCTAAGCGATCACCATCACCATCAAAAGCAATGCCAATGCTGGCATCCACCGATTTCATGGTGGCAATTAAATCTTGCAAATTTTCAGGTACGCTGGGGTCCGGGTGATGATTGGGGAAATTGCCATCCACTTCACAATGTAAAGGAATAACATGACAGCCAATTTCTTCCAACACTTCTGGTCCAATGATGCCAGGTATACCATTGCCACAGTCAACCACTACAGTGGGTTCATTTTCTAGTTGTATTTCTGAGCTGATATAGTCTATATAATCATCTGCAATATCAAGTTCTTGCACAGAACCTTCTCCGGTAAGGAGATGCCCTCCTGCAATCATGTCGTAGAGATTAGTTATTAATTTACCTGCCAATGTTTCACCATCTAGCATGATTTTTAAACCATTGTAATTCGCAGGATTGTGGCTACCTGTTAACATCACGCCAGAACCTGTTTCTAAATGATGGGTAGAAAAATACAACACGCCTGTGGGGACAGCACCAATGTTAATGACATCACAACCACTGCGCTGTATGCCATGAATCAATGCGGTTAATAGGGTAGGACCTGAAAGCCGGCCATCTCTTGCCACTACTATGCTTTGGCGTCCTCTGTTTATATTTTCAGTACCAATGGCTTGTCCGATTTGTTCCACTGCATCGACAGTCAATGTTTCATCCACAATACCTCGGATATCATAGGCTTTAAAGATTGATTTATCAGGTAGCTTTTTGTGTCTTTCTCCATCACTGCCTGCTTCTGTTGGTAATTGTTTGGGTGAGCCATTGGAAAGCTCGCCTTGTTTACTTATTTTGTTGACGGGAACAAACACTGTTTCTTTTTCCTTTTGTTGTGCTTTTTTAAGTTGGAGTTCTTCAATCTTGGCTCTTCTTTTAATGAAGGTTGCATATGATAAAATCAGTGAAGCTATAACAGCAATTAAGCTACTCAGTAATGACATGCTGAATAAACCACTGTAGGTTCTTTGTACTGAATAATTGACGTAAAAGTTTGAGTTGGCAATTTTAACTTCTTTACTGTCTCTGTCGGCACCGGAATTAATATGACCCCATTTTTGTAGCTCAATACTACTCCAAGCCCCGGCTTTCTGAATCAGTGACAATTCGCTGTTTTTAAATTGAAGATTTTGTTGTTTGATGATTAAGTCAACAGGATAAGAAACTACCACATAGGATTCTTTGGGTTTTTGAATATAAACAAAATTCAGGTATTGGTTTTTTTGTCCGTATAAGTGAATTTCTGGTAATTGCTCTTTTTGGTTCTGACTGGTTAATTTAATCATGTCCAAGGTGGCAAAATTAATACCTGGAAAACTTGGGTTGGGCTCAATGTCATTGACTGGTTCGGTGACCCTGATAACCCTTAGTGTACTGTCAATTTGGTTGCTAATAAGTGACTCAATGTTTTCGTTGTCGGGGTTTTGAGCGATGATGTCTGCCGCAAGTTTGTGTACATCTTTAAGTCGTTGTTCTACGTTATTTGCCAAAGCTTCGCTTTGATTCTCTAATTGACTCAATACACGAGATTCCATCCAATTGTTTTTGAATATATAAGTAAAGAAACAAAAACATAAGACTGCTATCAGAAAACAAGATGTCCAAAANACTTCATCTTCAAATTTAACCANTGAAATCTTTTTAAGTGGGGTGTTTTTCTCGTTTTCAGGGTCGGTCGACTTTGGACTGGGTTTTAGTTTGGTCAGCAAATCTTTTATGTCCATCAGTTCACTCCTGTATGACCAAAGCCACCAGTACCTCTGTTACTGTCATCAAATGTATCAACTTGGTTAAATTTAACTTGTGTGACAGGTAAAAATACCAATTGTGCAATGCGTACACCCCGTTCTACTGTGAAGGATTTATTTGAGCGATTCCAGCATGATACAAACAGTTGGCCTTGATAATCAGAATCAACCAGACCAACTAAATTTCCCAATACCAANCCATGTTTATGACCCAATCCCGAACGGGGTAAAATCACAGCTGCTAAATTGGCATCACCTATGTGAATAGCAATACCTGTAGGAATCAAGTGAGTTTCGCCGGGTTCTATAATTAATTCATTATCGATACAAGCACGGACATCCAGTCCTGCAGAGCCTTCAGTAGCATAGCTGGGTGCGCCAAATTCTGCTATAAATTCATGGTTTAGAATTTTTAGGTCTATAGATTGCATGCAAGATTTGAGCCAAATTTAAAGCATAGATTTTAAACCATCATGGCATAAATCTCCAATGTTATAGATTCCTACAGTCAAGTAAGAAGATATTGACAGACAACTGCTAAAAATATCTTTAACATCAACATTTTTTGTCAATAAAATATGTCAAAATNTGATGTCAACGAAATGCCTCGCGAAAAACTGGTTAATAAAGGAGCTGATTATTTAACTGATGCAGAACTGCTGGCGATTTTTTTACGTACAGGTGTTAAGGGAAAGTCTGCCATTCAACTGGCTCAAGTGCTAATTAAGGAATTTGGTGGAGTTCAACAAATTATTGAGTCATCTGTGGCTCAATTTACTGCTATTAATGGTTTGGGTTTGGCAAAGTATGCTCAATTAAAAGCTGCCAGTGAATTGGTTAAAAGAGCGATAAATGAAGGCTTCGATTGTCATGCAGTTTTTTCAGACCCACAAGTAGTCGAATCATTTTTGTTGGCAAATTTTAATTGCAGCCCCCATGAAAAATTTGCCGCTTTATTTTTGAACAGTAAAAACCAATTAATNAAATTTGAGTGTCTNTTTAATGGCAGCATAAATTCAGCACAAGTCTATCCCAGAACAGTGGCTCAGCATTGCTTAAAATACAATGCTGCAGCTGTCATATTTGCTCACAATCACCCATCAGGAGATACGGAGCCCAGTCAGTCTGATATTAACCTGACACTGCACTTGAAAAAGGCATTGGCTTTGGTTGATGTNAAGGTTTTGGATCACTTTATTGTAGGTAACAACAAGACATTTTCAATGGCGGTCAATCAAATGATATGAATTTTTGCTTATATTTGATAAGCTATGTGTTCAACAAAAGAATCTACCTATAATTAATTGTGTTTGGAAATCGTTTAAACCCAGTAGCTAGGGCTGAAAAATACATAGAAAAAGGGGCATATAAAAAGGCCCTTAAGATATTGGCCAAAACTTTTAAAAAGTATCCCAATAGCTTGGATTTGGCGCGTTTAAGATTTGAGTATGGTAAATACATTCCTTTTGATGATTTTCATCATCAAGCAGCAATTGATTATTTTAATTTGCAGATGCAATTTGATGTATCTGGAGAAAAGATTCACAGTGATTTTGTTAAATACATGACAACAACTCAGGGAAGAATTCAAATTGATGATGAAACTTTGGTGAAATTGTCAGTTGTTTTTGCTGCCAATGGTTTTGAAAATAATGCCATATACATCATTAATACCATGATTCGAAAAGAATGTAAGTTGCCTTTATTTGTAGACGCATTGGTAGCCATCATTAATTTTTACGAAGAAAAAGGTATTGACAAGAAAACAGAGGGTTATAAAAACTATTTAAAATGGCATTACCCAAAACATGAAATGACCCAGTATATTCTTTCAAGAAATCCGTAAAAAGTATTCAAATAGAGTAAACTTGAGAAGAAGCCCTTTTATTGATAAATTCAGTGATTTGTTGAAAAATGCCTTCNGCCATTAGTCCGGCTTCCGCCAACAGCTCCTCACGTGAACCATGATCTTGAAATTTATCCGGTAAACCTAAGTTGAGTACTTGGGTTTTAACTTTTAATTCATGCAATACTTCATTTACAAAACTACCAGCTCCGCCCTGAATTACGTTGTCCTCTATAGTGACAATGTATTTATGTTTAAGAGCCATTTTAAGTATCATGTCCTTGTCAATGGGCTTAATGAAACGCATATTAATCAAAGTGGCGTCTAGTTTTTCAGCAGCTAAAGCAGCTTGATCCAACAAAGCACCAAAAGACAAAATGGCTATTTCTCTGGCCCCTTTTCTAACTTGCTCCGCTAGACCAATTGGCAGTGTAGACATTTTGGGTACGATGGCAGAGCCTGGTCCCTTGCCTCGAGGATAGCGAACAGCTGCAGGTCCGGGGANCTGGTGGCCTGTATACAGCATTTGGCGACATTCATTTTCATTGGCAGGTGCCATGATGGTCATATTGGGCACGCAGCGTAAAAAGCTGAGGTCTAAATTTCCNGCATGGGTAGCCCCATCTGGTCCAACCACGCCACCACGATCAATGGCAAACAAAACATCAAGGTTTTGTATGGCGACATCATGGATTAATTGATCATATGCGCGTTGCAAAAAGGAAGAGTAGATAGCCACCACAGGCTTGATGCCTTCACATGCCATGCCCGCTGCCAATGTAATCGCGTGCTGCTCAGCAATGCCTACATCAAAGTAGCGTTTGGGGAATAACTGAGAATATTCAACCATGCCGGATCCCTCACGCATGGCCGGTGTGATTCCTACCAATTTGGCATCTATACGTGCCATGTCACACAGCCATTGACCAAAGACTTCTGTGTAACTGGGAGTCGATGGTTTGTCTGCTGGTTTAACGCCTTCCTCAGGGTTAAACTGACCCACAGCATGGTATTTGATGGGATCTTCTTCGGCTGGTTTATAACCCTTGCCTTTTTTTGTGATAATGTGAAGTAGTTTCGGCCCCTTTATTTCCTTAGCTACTTCAAGTTTTTCTACCAACAGTTCTACGTTGTGTCCATCTATAGGGCCTAAGTGATGAAAGCCTAATTCTTCAAACAACGTGTTGGGTACAAACATGCCTTTGGTGTGCTCTTCCCAGCGAGACATGAATTTCCATAACCATGATCCTCGGCGCATAAAACGTTTGGATTTTTCGCGCATGCGGTTGTACGTTCGTCCACTGACAATTTTAATCAGCATGCGAGTTAGTGCACCTACATTAGGAGAAATTGACATTTCATTTTCATTCAACACCACCAGCATGTTGGTGTCTAAATCACCACCATGGTTCAATGCTTCATAGGCCATGCCNGCAGTCATGGCGCCATCACCTATTACAGCAACTACTTCTCGGTCAATACCCATAATTTGGCTGCCCAAAGACATGCCCAGTGCTGCGCCAATTGAGGTGGACGAATGGCCTACACCAAAAGTGTCATATTCACTTTCGGTGCGCTTAGGAAATGGTGCCAAACCACCTTTTCTTTTGATGGTGGTTAAACGTTCTTTCCGTCCTGTTAATATTTTATGTGGATAGGCTTGATGACCAACGTCCCAAACAATGCGGTCATGTGGTGTATTGAATACATAATGTAGTGCCACAGTCAGTTCCACAGTCCCCAATCCTGAACCAAAATGACCTCCCGATTCTGAAACTTTTTCAATCAGACATTGACGCAGCTCATCGGAGACTTGGGTTAATTGAGATTTACTCAATTGTCGCAAGTCTTTCGGCAGGCTAATGGGGTCCAGTAATGGGTATTTGTTATTCATATTCAATTCGTTACTTAGATTGGCCTTGTTGAGCGACTTGAGCCATGGCTACAGACAATGCCTCTTGATCCCCCAAGTAATAACTTTTAATTGGCTTGAGTGAATCATCTAATTCATAAACCAATGGGACACCTGTTGGAATGTTTAATTTTAAAATGTCTTCTTTAGAAACATCGTCCAAATATTGGACCAAGGCTCTTAATGAATTACCATGGGCTGCAATTATCAGTGATTTTTTTGCTTTTAAGTCCGGTACAATGTTTTCATGCCAGTAAGGTAAAACGCGCTCTACGGTGTCTTTAAGGCACTCTCCCAATGGTATTTGGTCTTTTGTTAAGCTCGCATATCGTCTGTCCGAAGCGATGTTTCTGTCATCATTCCAGTCTAGTTTTGGTGGNGGTGTATCATAACTTCTGCGCCAAATATGAACTTGCTCATCACCATATTTTGCAGCTGTTTCAGCCTTGTTTAAACCTTGTAGTGCGCCATAATGTCTTTCATTTAAACGCCAAGAACGTTGTACGGGTAACCACAGTTGATTCATTACATCTAATGTGATGTTTAATGTTTTTATTGCTCTTTTAAGTACTGATGTATGAGCCAAATCAAATTCAAAACCGGCTTCGGCCAACAGTTTTCCTGCTGACTCAGCTTGATTGATGCCATTTTGTGTTAAATCTACATCTTTCCAGCCAGTGAACTTATTGGCTAAATTCCACTCACTTTCTCCATGTCTTAAAAGTACTAATTTAATCATTTAAGGATACTGATATTTCAAAACCCCATTATAACATGAATGTGACAATTGGCCGCTATTTCTGGGAGCTAGTTGATTAACTTACATGGTTAATTGTCTATGTTTTCTTACAGCAGCGTCAGAAAATTGCCATGGTTTTAAATGGCTGCTTTCGCTAATGTTATGTTCGTATTTCACGGGAGTAAACAATGATGAATGAAATTGAATTGAAAAAAGTCATGCGAGAAATAGAAGCCATCATTAACCAGTTGGCTGAATGTAATTATTGTAAGAAAGGCATAGACAGAGAAAGTAAAAAATTGTTGAGCGAGTTATTTAAATTGAAAATTGAACAGGCTTGCCAAATTAAAAGAGCCAGTTAATCATTGTTAAGGACACCATAATAAATATTAAGGTCATGAGGCTACCAACTTTGATAAAGTCTTTTACACTGTAGCCGCCGGGGCCCATGATTAAGGCAGATACTTGATGGGTTGGTAAAATAAATGCATTGGATGTTGAAATGGCAACTATCAACGCGAATACCACTGGGTTACCACCTGTTTCCAAAGCAATGTTAATGGCTAAAGGAACCAAAAGTACGGTTGCGCCAACGTTTGACATTACCAATGAAAAAACAGTTGCCAGTAAGGCAATGGCCAGTTGGTAAACAAGTTGTGGAACAGTACCTAATGTGCTGATGACATATTGTGCAATCCAAGCTGCTGCACCGGTGTGTTCCATGGCATAACCCAGTGGTATTAAACATGCCAATAAGAATACAGTTTTCCAACTCACTGCGCGATAAGCTTCATCCATGTTAATCACGCCAAAAATAATCATGCCAATGGCCCCCGTTAATAGGGACAGTGATAATTTTAAGTCTGTGAAGATAACCAAACTGATACTTAAACCAAAAAACAATAAAGCAAATGGAATTTTTTGTGGTCGTTGTGGTTCTGTAGGTACATCACTAACCAAAGCCACATTTCGTGACCTTCCCAGACCCATTTGATCAGTCCAGCGTCCATGAATGATAAATGTATCACCTAACTGTAATTCGAGGTCATACATTTCTTCGCCAGTGTAAATTCGGTTGTTTCTTGAAACGGCTAAAATGGTTATGGCATATTCTTTACGAAAATGAAATTCAGACAGTTTAACCCCAAGGTAGCGAGAGCCTGGTACCACTACAGCTTCAGAAGTTCCTGAAATCGATGGATTGAAATCGAGCTTAAAATGTTTTAATTTAGGCAGGACTGTTAAGTTAAACTCCTCTGCAAAATTCTCTACTTGCTTTTTATCACCCATAACACACAAAACAGCTCCATTCCAAATGAACTTGCTTCGTGGTGGTGACAGCATGGACTCGCCCTCGGTAAATAAAGCCACTATATTGGGAATGTGATTATCAAACTCGAGCTCTTGTATCATTTTTCCTACCAGTGGGCTGTCTCGATTGACTATCATCTCGGTGATGTTTTTATGGATGCCGTAGTTGTCTCTGAAATATGAGTCTGATTTGTGGTTGTTAATGTGTGAAACTTCTTTGGCCTGAGGTAGCAAAAACCGACCCAAGACCAAAAAGTAAATGACACCGCTGAATAACAGCGCAAGTCCAATCGGTGTGGTGTCAAATAAGTCAAATGTGGGCATGGTTTCAGCGCCTGGGGGTAATGATTGGTTTGATGTGGAAATCAAGTCATTCAGAAGAATCAATGGTGAGGAGCCTACCATGGTTAATGTGCCCCCTAAAATAGCACAAAATCCCATGGGCATTAGCAACCGAGATATGGGTAAATCAGCAGCCATTGATATCTTACTCATTACCGGTAAAAAAAGTGCTGTTGCACCAACATTTTGCATGAAACCTGAGATGCCACCAACGGTTAATGAAACCACTGGTGTCACTGTTTTTTCAGTTTTTCCGCCAATTTTCATGATGGCATCTGCCACTGTTGTCATCACGCCTGTGCGATCTAAGCCGGCGCCTAAAATCATTACGGCGATAATGGCTATGACCGCATTTGAAGCAAAACCATCAAATAAATGAGTGTCGGGTACCAATCCAGTTAAGCCTAACATCACCAATATCAACAAGGCTGCCACATCTACCCGAATCACCTCGGTAACAAACATCAAGATGGTATAAGCCAATATGGCAAATACCATCAACATTTCATTGGTTAGTGGCAGCATCTCCATCAGTTTTTTATCATGATTAAATCGTAGGTGTTATGGTTTAAACGTTGTCCTCTGCGTTCAAATTTTGTGATTGGTCGCCATTCAGGTCGTGTTGCAAATTGGTTGTTTTCTTGTTGGTTAATTAACCAGGGGGTTTCAGCAAAAAGCTGTTGTACTTCTAAAGCGTAGGGTTGCCAGTCTGAGGCATAATGCAATCGACCACCTGTTTTTAATTTTTGTTTCACTAAACCAAGAAAATCGTGATTCATGATACGTCGTTTATGGTGTCTTTTTTTGTGCCAAGGGTCTGGAAAATAAACATGGATGGCATCCAATGAGGCATCTGCCATGAAAAGGCTCATCATATCAATTGCATCGTTGCGTATGATTCTGACGTTTTTTAAGCCCAGAGCTTCAATCCCCATCAATAAATGACCTACGCCGGGTAGGTGAACTTCTATGCCAAGAAAGTTCACTTCAGGATGTAACTGTGCAGCATGAATGATTGATTCGCCATTGCCAAATCCAATGTCTAACCAAACGGGGTGGTCATTGCCAAACAATTGCTCAAAATCAATTTTTTCAGTTGGATTGATGGCATAGAGAGGCATTAACTCATCAACTGCTTTTTTCTGCCCTGTGGTCATCTTTCCTTTTCGNAGTACAAAACTGCGAATTTGTCGATCAGTTGATTCGAATTTCATGTCATGATTTTAGTTTGAATAAGCCTATTTTACAGAATGACAAGCCTGACTGACTACCCTTATCTGATGAACTGTAAGATTGAGTGAAGTTGCTGTGAATAATTATGTGGTCAAAACAGCTGATTTGANGTGTNTTGTTGCGCTCACAACCACNATGATTGTANTTGAAATTGTGGTTCTCACACTGATAAATGCGAATGTATGCTGTTATTCAGTCAAATTGGTTACACACGTTCAATGTTTTAACAAGCTTGGTTGCTTGGATAATGATATCGGTAGCCATCGTTGAAAGGTTTGAATTTAAACATGGCTTGTTCAAACAGCGGGTGTTTAAGCCATTCACTGAGCCAGTTATTTAGTTTTATATAGGGCAGTTGGTTAAACCATTCCTTGTCAACAAAGGCATATTGTCTGATGAATGGAAACACGGCGACATCAGCCACACTGATGTGGTCACTGATTAAGTAGCGATGTTGTTGTAATCGGGTTTCCAAAGACTCGATAAATGGTAAGGTCAATTCGCGGTGTTGGTTTGCACTCAGTTGAGGATACCTGTCTGCGTATTTATAATGATCTAACAAAGGCTTAAACTTTTGGTCATGGCTTGCAATCAAAGCTTTGCTGAGTGACACCGACTTTAACCAATGTTGTGGGTCGTTTTTTTGTAATGACCACAGCATGATGTCTAAACTTTCGTCGATAACATCGCCAGTGGGGGTGATTAATACTGGGACAGTTCCTTTGGGGGAATGGCTTAACATGTCTGCGGGTTTGTCTTTTAATCGCACCTCTCTGATTTCACACTGTATGCCAGCATAGGCCAAAGCCATGCGAGCACGTATGGCATATGGACAACGTCTGAAGCTATAAAGAATGGCTTCAGTCATGGATAACTTTTATACGTCCTACGACACCCGTGTTGAGTTTTACTTTGATACCATGTGGGTGGTTGGGGGAATTGGTCAGTATTCGTGAAACGACTCCACGAGTCAACTCTCCTGAACGTTGGTGATGTTTTTGCACCACAGAAACTTCTGAGCCAATTTGTATTTGATTTCTGATTGTTCCAGACATGGTTTTTATTTAAGTAAAAAAATACATTATATTCGATGCCAAAGCATAACCCAATGAGTGGCTCAATGAATCTGATGTATTCGCATGATATTGATGGCAGTTCGTCGGTTTGTAACGCTTGTCTGTGTCACAGGTGCGACATCATGTCGCATGGCAATATAATGAAGTGGCCTTAAAATATGCGGTTTTACTGAATCACTGATCAAAATGAAAACACCCATAGTAACTTATCTGTGTATGCTGGCTTTTTCAGTTAATGCAAATACAACAGAGGATGATGCCTCGGTTGAGAATCTTGATGAAATGGCAGTCGAAGGTGATGTCTATCCTCAATCAACCATCAAATTAATGCCTGAATCGTCTTCAATTCTTCAAAACACAGCTGATGTTTTGAAAAAAATGCCTGGTGCTTACGTCAATTCAAATGGTGTATTGAGTGGGATTGCACAATACAGAGGCCTGTTTGGTTCACGAGTCAATGTAAACGCTGATGGTACTCAAGTTGTTGAGTCTTGTAGTAATTCAATGGATGCGTCCATGAGTCATGTGCCAGCCAGTATGGTTGATGCGGTTGAACTTCAGCGAGGTATCAGCTCCATCAGTCAAGGCATTGAAACTTTGGGCGGTAGCATCAATGTTCTGGGTAAGTCTTTAACTGGTCAAGCGGAAGGTTTTTCTGGTGATGTTAATATAGCGTATGCAACCGGTAATGAAGGTCGGGTCGGATCTGTTAATTTACAAAACATAAACGGTCAACATGGTGTGCAAATTGGTCTGGATGTTGAGAGAAGTGAAAACCAAACATTTTCTGGCGGTGAAAATGTGTTCACAGGTTCAGAACGTAATTATTATATGGCTGCCTACCAATTTGAAAATGACAACACATTGTTTTCCTTATCAACCAACTACAATGACACAGGTGAAACAGGTACGCCAGCATTGCCCATGGATATCACTTATGCCCAGGGTGGAATCAGTACGGTAGACTTAGTATTTGACTTAAATGATGCATGGCAATTGTCTGGGAATGCGGCTTATCAATACACCAAACATTTGATGGATAATTACCGTCACAGAGATCAAGTGATGGCAAATTACCGCGAATCATTAACCCGGGTTGAAAGAAAAGCGTTGACTCTAAAAGCACAAAAAAGTACCCGTGATTCGGGATTTGAATTTGGTATTGATATTGATGATGTGACCAACACCGCTGATATCAGTAACCCCAATAACTTACAGTTTAACATCACAAATTTTGATGTGTCTAAAGAACGTTTCAGTGTATTCGGTGAATACCAACAACAAGTCAATGAAAAGCATCACTACATGTTTGGATTGCGATGGGCTCAAACAGAAGCTGATGCGGGTGAAGTGAGTAGCTCTGTTGCCATGATGGATAGTGCCATGGGGCAAATGCACAGAACATTAAGAGATCGTTTTAATTCTGCTGATCGCAGCAAAACTGATGACAATATTGATGTCATGTTTAATTGGCAACAAACAATTAATAACGACCTGAGTTTTGAATATGGCATTGGAATAAAAAACCGTGCACCCAGCCATCAAGAAAGGTATTTGTGGTTGCCAGTTGANGCTTCGGCAGGTTTGGCTGATGGTAAGCAGTATTTAGGAAATCTGGATTTAGATTCTGAGCAAGCTTTACAGNTTGAGTTGGCGATGAATTATGCAAATGAGCGTTTTTCAATGACGCCACATGTGTTTTATCACCGCATCAATGATTACATACAAGGCGTGCCCAATACTGTCATGCCCGCACCAGAAGGTGTGCTGCGTTATGACAATGTAGATGCTGAGTTGTATGGTATTGATTTTGAATGGGAGTTACAAATCAGTGATTCGTGGCATTTGAAAAATGTCACCAGTTTTGTTCGAGGTAAAAGACGTGACATTGAGGACAATTTATATCGCATTGCTCCAGCAAACACTTGGTTAAATTTAAGTTACGAAACAGGTCAGTGGCAATTAGATACCGAAATCATGGCAGCCACTAAGCAAGATAAAGTGTCTTTAACCAATGATGAAAAAGCCACACCAGGGTATGGTGTTTTACATTTTTCAGTGATTCGTACCATCAATGACAACAGCCATGTCAAGTTAGCGATAAATAATGTATTTGATAAGCTGTATTACCAACACACCAATGGTTATAACCGCAATAACCGCAATGTTGATGTTGGCTTTGATGCCAACAATCTACAAGCTTATCGTTTACCCAGTGAAGGCAGAAGTTTTAACATCCGTTATTCTTATGCTTGGTAAATAAATTTATTCAGGTTCATTGTNTTGTTGTTTGTTCATTTCAATGACCCAGATGCCNCGTAATTGATCACTTTCATAGCCTGTTGCTAAGTCATTGGGATACAGTGCTTTAATTTGAGTGTAGGTGTCTGGGTCGATGTCTTTTGATATTTTGCCATGACACTGTAAACACATAGGATTGGTTGTGATTGGGAAGTACGCAATGACTTTGTCAGGGGTTTCGGAAATACTTCCAGCTACGGCTTGTTTGGCTTGTAGCTTGCTTTTTGTGGCGGTGATGTAGGCCAATTCGTCGGCATTGGCTTTGTTATCAGGATTGCGATTTAAATCAGAGACACGTTTGATTTTAACGTTGTTTTTTTCTGCAACAGCATCCGTTAATGGAATGGCATTTTCATTACAGAACCCCAATGCNCCAATGGTGCCTTTGTTTTGTATGGCGGATAATAAGTTTTTACCCAATACAGCTTTCGCAGATAAGGCCATTTGTTTCGCTGTTTCTAGGTTCGATTTAGGTTGAAGTGNAGAAGCTGTTTGTTCAACAGGTTGNTTTGGTTTGTTTAATTCTGCATGAAATACATAACTGGCTATAGGTTCAANTTGTGTTTTGCTGTAGGCCATGTTTGGCATTAACCCAAATCGGTTGATGGCATCAGGCATTTTGCTGTTTTGTTCGCTGGGGTTGAGTACATAATTAACCATGTTTTGGATGAATTCACTTTCTGATATTGATGTGTTGAGGTATTGATTTTTAATAGCCAGCATCGGTGGAGCGACGCGTTCAGTGCCTTGAGATGTATCATCGTGACAGGTTTCACAAAGGGCTTCGTATTGCTGTTGACCAGTCACAACGATGTCATTTTCAGCGGCCCAAACATCGAGGGATGCGCTTGAGAGGGTCAATGCCATTCCGGCGAAGTATTTATTCATAAGGTACAAACATTAGAAAGANCTAATATAATATGTTCTTAGTGTATGCTTTGTAAAGTAAAAGTTGNTTGACTTGAGTCAATGTGACTCTGATGCAAAACTTAAAATTGAACTTCCCAGTCATGTACCACACATCCTATAATTGCTTTTTTGTCATTTTTAATCATTATGTATTTTGCCATTATTGCAACAGATGTCCCCAACTCATTGGATTTGAGAAAGCAAGTGCGAGAACAGCATTTAAAACGTTTACATCAGCTCAATGAAGAAGGTCGATTATTAATTGCGGGACCNCATCCAGAGACAGACGAAACACATCCCAGTCAAGCCTCATTCACTGGATCGTTGGTTGTTGCAACTTTTGATTCTTTACATGATGCACAAAAATGGGCTGATAATGATCCATACGTTGAAGCTGGAGTTTATGCACAAGTGGTGGTTAAACCTTTTATGAAAGTNCTGCCTTAAAAGGCTTCAAGTTGAAGCCTTTTATCATTTTATATTTTCTTGAGTGCTTTAGTTACCAACTAAAGACTCACAAAAAGCAACTGTACTTCCAGAAATACGGCTCAGTGGGATGGTACCGGTTAAACCGCTGTCGTTGATGCTGTAATTAACACTTGCTGTTTTGCATCCATCAAAGTGAATGACCAAAGTGCCTGCTTCCGTAATGTTAACGGTATTATCTTGGTTAAAGATACCACCTTCGGAAAGATGTAAAGTTAGGTTTCCAGTGGTGCCAGTGTAAGGACCATAAGCTGTTAACCAACGGTGATTAGGTTCTCCTATGACTGCGGTTTCATTACCATCAGCAAAGGTGGTATCGTAGGTGAACCAAGCCACGAATAGGGTGCCTAACTCAGGAAATACCTCAACAAAAAAACCTTGTCCATTGGTGTCGTGGTTATACCATGAACCATTCAAACCAGGATTTAATGTTGTGAAGGCAGGTTCTAATGGCAAGATTGTGTTGCTACCATCTGAAAAAGTTGCCAATACCCCTAAATCTTGATTGACCGCATCTCCTGTGGCAAAGACAGTAACTATATCACCATCATTTAAAAAGATGGGGGCCATGTCAATCAAACGTGTTGTACCATCAGGGGTGGCTATATTTAAGTCATATATATTAGCGGGTATTTCAAAATAGCCTGATTGCTGGCCAAATTGAACCGCTGCTAAACCATTGATTATATCGCCTTCATCGCTTCTGATTGATACTGACGTGTCTTGCAAGTCTGTAGCAAATGGAGCGCTGTGTACAATTCTGATTTTGGCATTGCCTGCTGCAGGTGGGGTGTTGTCATCAACCAATGGTAGTAGGCTCAGGGGTTGGTTAAAACCATCACCAACGGCCAAAACTGTGTAGTCGGTCTCTGCTGCCAAATCAACTGTTGTGATGATGGCTGGTGTTTCTGAAGTTGGTGGTGCAAAGACTTCAAGTAAGGTGTTGCCAGGTGCAGAGCCGTCATCAGCCAAGGTTAGGTAACCAGAAGCTTGTTGGTAAAGTAGGGTGTTTAAAACTTCGTTGCCATTCACGTCGACTGCAACATTCGTGTCACTTAAAGACGATGCAAAAGGCGCCAAATGGACAACATTAACCCGAGTGGGTATGACAGTTTCAGGTACTTCTAGTGACAGAGCAGCAGAAGTGCCATCGCCAAAAAATGCGTATGCTCCCAAACCTTGGTTATCGGCATCACCTGTGGCAAATACATTGACGGTCACGCCGGCAGCAAAGGTAAGAGGTTCAAGATCAATTAACCGAGTGCTGCCATCAGCGGTTGCAACATTTAAGTCATAAGTGCCAGCTGGCAATTCGAAAAAGCCAGAATCTTGGCCATATAAGACAGAGTTAAGACCATTCACAACGACGCCATCATCAGTACGTATTGATGCTGCAGTTTCNTTGATATCAGCTGAGAAGGGAGCGGCGTGAATTACCCTGATCATAAAATGGCCATCTGATGGTGTGATTGGGTTGTCAACCAGTGGCAGTAATGATAACGGCTGATTGATGCCATCTCCAATGGCTGTGATGGAGTAGAAAGTATCGGCTGCGAGGTCAAAGGTGGCTTCGATGGCAGGTGCGTTTGCGCCAGGTGGTGCAAANACTTCAAGTTTGGTTAAGCCTGGTGTTACTCCAGTACTTGTTAATTCTAAGTAACCTGATGACTGTAAATAGACAACACCATCAAGTGTTTTGGTGCCATTGACATCAATTGATACAGCCGTGTCACTGAGTTTTTCTGTAAATGGAGCGAGGTGGTTGACATTGACTTGAGTGGCCAAAGCATAAGGTGCAGTGGTTATTAGCACCAAGTGGGTAAGAACTGTAATGATTTTCATGGTATCCTCTTCAAATGGATTAATAGAGTGTGAAATATTAACCACAGATTTGTGAAACAACAGTGAACAGGCAAGCCTTCAGGTTTCACAATTTTTTGACACAATTGTGCGTGAGTGCGCAATTATTAGCAGGTGTATTTATCATGGTTACAAAATATGAGTGATTTAAAACCGTTGTTAGCACCATGTAGAAATGTGCCAATTAAGGCGCCATTTGGTTGGCTAAAGAAAGGCTTTGATGATTTTAAGCAGGTGCCCAAAATAAGTCTTTCTTATGGCATAGTAATGATGTTAATCAGCTTATTAATTACCTGGGTGGCATACCTTGCACACTCCATTGTATTGGCGATAGCACTGACTGCCGGTTTCTTTTTTCTCGGGCCCATCATTGCCATAGGATTGTATTCTTTAAGTAGACAAATCAGCAATCAAGTACCTCCTCAGTTTTTACGTTGTTTGAGGGAAGGAAAAAAGAATTTAGGCAATGAAATGGTGTTGTCGTTCATGTTTCTCATTGTGTTTTTGATTTGGGCAAGGGCTGCCAGTATGTTACACATCTTTTTTCCTTCGGTCAGCAGCATGAAATTGGAAGATTGGTATCTGTTTTTTGGTATTGGTAGCTTAGTTGGCGCAGTGTTTGCGGCAGTTATTTTTTGTGTGGGTGCTTTTTCAATTCCCATGCTTATGGACCGCAAGGTTGATACAGTGACAGCGGTGATTACTTCAATCAATGCAGTGTTAAAAAACAAATTAACTATGTTGTTATGGGCCGGAATGATTGTGTTACTAATTGTTATTGGTATATTAACTTTCTATATTGGCTTTGTGGTATTACTACCCATTGTGGGCCATGCAACATGGCATGCATATAAAGAAACCATTGATGCTGAAGCTTGGGAATTGGGGCCGGGTTTAGGAGGGCAGAATCACAATGATTAGCTGGTATTTAAGTGTGATAGGAATTGGTGTATATGTTGTGCAAATAGGCGTGCTGATTGTGGTGCATGGTTAAAAAATAACGAAGGTTCAATCAGTTCAGCTTCATTGAGGAAGACGGTGCCGTTAGCATCATGTAGGAAATCAAATCGAGCATACATCACTTGCTCAAAACGATTCTTGATATAATTCACACAAGCTTTTGACAAGGCCATTTCAGCCGCGTTGGGTTGGTAAATAACATCTTTTGCACCAAATGTATCTTGTACGCGGTAATCACCATTTTGTGGTATTTTTCTCACAGCATGTGAAAACGAGCCATTGAAATAGATGGCAGAAGTTTCTCCAAATGTCTCTACTGCAGGTAAATAAGGTTGCAACATCATATCCACATGCGGTAACCATTCGTTTAAATGTCTTTGTGCCTGCTTCAAGCCTTGTTGATTGTTTTCAAACCTTAATGTCCCAGAAGAATCAGCTCCTATATTGGGTTTTAAAAGATACTGTTTTGTGGGCATGGATTGTATTAATTGCTTAATTGACTCAGTTCTTTCTTNTTGTAGCCACAGTGTAGGTGCAATGGTAATTCCAAAATCAGCCAAATCTTTTAAGTATGATTTATTTTGGTTCCAAAGGATGATGTTTTTACTATTGATGATGGGGGTTTGAAGTGATGTAGTAGTTAACCACGTGGAGAATTGTTTAGGTGATTCATGGTAGTCCCAAACTGACCGCAGTAAACAAGCATCAAATTTTGACCATTGAACATCCGCATTCCAAGCCAAGGTTTCTGTCTTTATTTCTAATTCGTTAAGTGCTGTCAACAAAACTTGGTCGTCTGTTACGCCCTTGGGTAATTTTTGACAGGTGATGATGGCAAGTTTCATTGTATTCCTTAATACATATCAAAGTGACAGTTATTATATAAGTCGGAGATTTAAAAACAATCAATGAGCCATTCAATTATCGTGATCATATACATGAAGGATAAAAAAAAGGAGGCACGAAGCCTCCTTTTTTAATAACCTATAAAGAAAAGAATTAATTAAATTCAATGCTCCATGAGTCGATATAACCACCATCTTGGTTAGCATGGTCAGTTACTTCTAATGTCCACTGTCCGCTGGATTCAATGGTTCCAGCATTTAAATCAATGTCAATCAGTAAGTCATCACCACTATCAGATGTATTGGTTCTGGAATGTACTGTACCACTGGCACCGTTAGGTGCATATATTTTAGCTGATAAATCACCACGGTAAGTGTGTTTGATATCAGCTTTAATGGTAATGGTACCAGAAGCGCCAGTACGAGTTACATTGATTACTGAGGTAACTGTTTCTGCAGCACCTGAAGAAATGGTTACATCATTGGTGTTTTCGAAGTAATTACTTCCACCGCCACCACCGCCACCAGCTGTGTAGCTACCGACCAAGCTGGTACCAGAGTAGGAACTGTAACCTCTGATCATGACATGATATGTGCCTGCTTGAACATTGCTAATGGTACATGTTTCAGTGTTGCCACTGATATATGGGCGACAATCATATGATGAAGTCGTTGGTTGGCTACCATATCTGACATACAAATCAGCATCGCCAGTACCGCCACTCATTGCAAAACTTAAATTAGTCGCACCGGCAGGTACAGCCAAAGTAAAGTATGTTTCTGAGCTTGAAGCACCAGATATTCCAGTAACGGTTTGGCCATTTGTTAATGTGCCATCAACTGGATCTGGATCTGGATCTGGGTCTGGACTACCACCGCCACTGAAGTTATTCAATAAAATATTAGGTGAACCTGATTTTGCATCTGATACTTTATTAGGAATCGCTGCACTTTCAATCGCTGCTTGAACCTGTGCAGGTGTTGCACTTGGGTTGTCATCTAAGTACAAAGCAGCTACACCAGCAACATGAGGTGAAGCCATTGAAGTTCCACTGATGGTGTTGGTCGCTGAGTTACTGGTTGACCAAGTTGAAGTGATTGAAGAACCAGGTGCATATATATCTAAACAACTGCCATAGTTAGAAAACGATGAACGGCTGTCAGTACTGGTTGTAGAACCTACAGTAATGGCGTCGGCTGCTCTGGCTGGTGAGTAACTACATGCATTTGCATTGTCATTACCTGCAGCAACTACCATAGTTACACCTGCAGCTACAGCTGAATTGACAGCGTTATCGGTGGCTGTACTGGCTCCGCCACCCAAACTCATGTTTGCAACGGCTGGTTTGACATGATTAGCAGTCACCCAATCAATTCCTGCAATAACACCTGAGTTTGAACCTGAACCATCACAACCTAATACGCGAACTGCGTATATTTCTACATTTTTTGCTACGCCATAGGTATTACTACCAACAGTTCCAGCAACATGTGTACCATGACCGTTACAATCATTGGTTCCATTGCCATCGTTAACAGCGGTATAGCCTGAATTACCACGGCCGCCAAAATCATTGTGGCTGATGCGAACACCCGTATCAACAATATATGCATTGACACCTGTACCATCAGCGTCGTAGTTGTATGTGCTGTTCAATGGAAGGTTGCTTTGGTCAATTCTATCTAAACCCCAAGTTGCATTGTTTTGTGTGGCACCAATTGAAACTTTTTGGTCAGCTTCAATAAAAGCAACCCGACTGTCTTTTGATAATAAAGCCACAGATTTTGCTGATTTACTTTCAATAACAAAACCATTAATTGATGATGAGTATGTTCTTGTGGTAACACCTCTGGCTTGAGTAGATAAGTCAACAGCCATGTCTCTAACAACAGAAGCCCTTGCTGCCATAGCTGAGTAACTGCCTGCAAGCATTAAAGCTTGTACTTGTTGATTAACTTCAGCATCTTTTAATACCACAATATATCGGTTAGGTATCTTTCTTTCAGATGTGAAACTATTAATCACATTCAAGTTTACATCTGCCGAAGCGCTTGATGCAAACTTGGAATTTTGTGCCATGCCTATTTGACAAGCCGCTACCAATGTGATTGCTGTTAGTGATTTAGAAATTGCGTTTCTTAATTGAATATTTGGCGAACGCGGACCACTATCTAATCTTTTCATCTTAGATGTCTCTCCTCTATTTATTTAAATTCAAATTGGCGATTAACCAATTTGGCTTGACCACATTTTTTAATTTATAGTTTTTGTGGTAGCTGAAATATATAACAAAATGATGACAGCCACAAATGATTATTTGCAAAACGGGCAAATAAAACGTGATGAAATTCACAAAAAGGCGGTTTGGCTGTAAAAAAATGGCCATTATTGCAGAAATAGAACGAGAGTGTTTTTCGTACGTTATTAGCGTAAGGTGTTTGTCTTTTTAATTAGAAAAAACTTAATTAAACCAAACACTTACTGGCGGAAGAGTTATTTTGTTGTGTAATGTTATTACAATGGTCAAATTCTATTTCTGTAACCAAAAACTTCACTATGCAAATACATGTACATAAAATAATGTGCTAAAAACAACAGGGCAAATATAACATAACGTGCAGGATAAGTTGTTGTTTAGCAAGCTGATTTTAAATTGAATTAACGTGCAATCTGGTAATGTATTAACCCAGAGAACTGTCAGCAACTTTATAGTCAGGATCTTCTATCAAATTGATTTCAACCAAATTTCCTGCTTTGTTAAGTAACACTCTACATTCTGGACTGAGGTGGCGGTAATGTAATTTTTTACCATTTCGCTCATAACGCTCAGCTAATGAGTCTAAGGCTTCAATGGCTGAATGGTCATAAATACGTGCATCTAAGAAATCTACAATGACATCATCAGGATCAGTTCGTGGTGCGAAAATGTCTTGAAAGTTTTGTATGGAACCAAAAAATACAGGACCACTGAGCATGTATATTTTTGATCCATTGTCATCAATGTGACTCTTTGCATCAATTCTTTTGGCTCCCTTCCAAGCGAAAACCAGAGCACTGACTATGACACCAATAATAACTGCAATCGCCAAATCTGCAATTACGGTAATTCCTGAAACCAATACAATGATAAATACTTCAGATTTTTGTACTTTGGTTATCATGCGCAAACTGGCCCATTCGAAGGTACCTAATACGACCATAAACATCAATCCAACCAGTGCTGCTAAGGGAACCATCTCAATCCAAGATGAACCTACCAATATAAATAGCAGTAAAGCAATTGCAGCTGATATACCGGACAAACGGCCTCGTCCACCTGATTTGATGTTAATCATACTTTGACCAATCATTGCACAGCCGCCCATGCCTCCAAAGAAACCATTGGTGAAATTTGCCAAACCTTGTCCTAAGCATTCACGGTTACCATTGCCTCTGGTTTCAGTAATTTCATCAATTAATGTCATGGTGAGCAAGGATTCTATTAATCCCACAGCAGCTAAAATAAGTGCATAGGGCAAAATGACATTGAACGTTTCTAGATTAAACGGTACTGATGGAATTGAAAAAACCGGTAGTCCAGCAGCAATTGTTGCTGATGGGTTACCAGATTCTGAACGTACATAATCAATGACATTAGGAATGGGAATGTCAAAACCAATAACCAAACCAGTTACAATCAAAATAGCAACCAAAGAAGCAGGTACAGCACGTGTTAATTTAGGTAAAAAATGAATGATAAACATCGTTAAAGATACCATACCAATCATCCAATAAAGCTGTGAGCCTTGCATCCATTGGTGAGTGCCAGCTTCATCAATAAACTTAAATTGCCCCAGTTGTGCTAAAAATATAACTATGGCTAGCCCATTGACAAAACCCAGCATCACTGGATAGGGTACCATGCGAATAAACATGCCAAGTTTAAAGATACCTGCAAGCATTTGAAAAACACCAGTCAAGACAACAGTGGCAAATAAATATTGAGCACCGTGCTCAGCTACCAACGACACCATAACCACTGCCATGGCCCCAGTGGCCCCAGAAATCATGCCTGGTCTGCCACCAAAAATTGAAGTAATCAAACCTACCATAAAGGCAGCGTATAACCCAACCAAAGGATCGACCTTTGCCACAAATGCAAATGCAACGGCTTCAGGAACCAGAGCCAATGCAACTGTCAAACCAGAAAGCACATCGTTTTTGATGCTGTAACCCATTTTTTTGGAGATTAAATTAAACATGGTGGTTGCTGTTATGAAAAACTTAAAGGCGCGCATGGTAACGCATGTGTGTTTAATGTCAACGAATCATTAATGAATTTTGTTTCATTGTTTGAGCTGGTCAAAAAGTATTGTGATGGCGTTAAAAAGTAAAGTGCTTTGTTGCGGGTTAAGGTTTTATGTATCAAACATGTTATTTATGAGTCAGCCATTTTTTCTATCAGTACCGTGTATAACGCAGCCATGGGGTGTTCTATGAGCATTGACGGTAACTGTGCAAAAAATCTTTCAAACGATTTAATGCATCTTCTAAGATTTCAATTTGTGGTAAATATACCAACCTAAAGTGATCGGGCTTGGGCCAGTTAAAAGCGGTGCCATGTACCAACAAAATGTGTTTTTCAATTAACAAGTCGAGAATAAATTGTTCATCATCTTTGATGTTAAAACGATCAGTATCTATTTTTACAAAACAATACAGNGCACCTTGAGGCAGTGTGGTTGNAAGTCCNGGTATGGCGTTAATCATGTTGTGAGCTAACAAACGTTGTTGGTTTAACCTGCCATCAGTTTGTGTGAGGTCAAAAATAGATTGTTTCCCGCCCAGTGCAGATTGAATTGCAAATTGGCTGGGTACATTGGCACACAATCTCATAGAAGATAATATGTTTAGACCATCCAAATAATCATTGGCGCCATCTAATGCTCCTGAAATCACCATCCACCCTGTTCGATAGCCTGCCACACGGTAAGTTTTGGAGAGCCCATTAAAAGTGACAAACATCACATCACTGGCCAGTGCAGCAATTGATGTGTAGCTTGTGTCATCGTACCGAATCAGTTCATAAATTTCATCACTGAATATGATTAAGTTGTGTTTGCGAGCCAAATCAATCACTGCATGTAGTTGTGCTTGTGAGTAGATTGCACCTGTTGGGTTGTTGGGGTTGATTAAGACAATGCCTCGTGTGTTGTGATTAATTTTTGATGCCATATCCTGCAAGTCAGGTGCCCAATTATCAGTTTCATCACAGAGATAATGAACGGCTTTGCCGCCAGATAAATTGACTGCAGCTGTCCACAAAGGGTAATCAGGTGCCGGGACTAACATTTCATCACCATCATTGAGTAAAGCTTGCATGGTCATTACTATTAACTCACTGACGCCATTACCAATATAGATGTTGTCTATGTTTAGATTTTGAATGTGACGTTTTTGGTAGTATTGGTAGATCGCAACACGTGCTGAGTAAATCCCTTTTGAGTCACAATATCCTTCTGCTTTTTTGATGTTGTGTATGACATCGCGTACGATGTCATCGGGTGCTTCAAAACCAAATGCAGCAGGATTGCCAATGTTAAGTTTTAAAACTGTTACACCACTGTCTTCAATTCTTTTTGCTGCATCCAACACTGGACCTCTGATGTCATAACAGACTCCCTTGAGCTTATTTGACTTGTTGATTGTTGGCATGAAGTTGGCCTATATATAAGTACTCAAGTTATTTTTTTGGTAAAGGGTTGTTTGTTTTTGCAGGTTGATCATTGATTCCTCTTTGGGTTAAATAATAAGTTGCAAATGAGCCCAGCCAGTGTCCACCTGCATAGTGTTCACCTGTCACAGCAGCCAAGCCAGATTGTGCGTGTTTCTTGGCCAGACGCATGATGATTGCGCGCCTGTTGTCTGTCGGTGGCAACGCCGCTGCAATGCCTTCTAACATCCATGCCCTTGCTATGTTTAGACCATCTAAATGAGCCAGTTTGCCATCTGTACGGTCTGTGACTTGAGCCACGGGTAACCAACGTGTACCGTGTTTTATTTTGGGCAAAAATTTCTTTAACCATCGGCTGTATTGTTTGGATGGCATTACTCTGCGCATCAAATCTGCTTCGGCCAAGCAAGGAGAAAGAAAGTCATGTCCTGATGGTTCATAGTCTGTAGGACAATTGCTGTCATTCAGATAAAGTCTTTTGCTGTGTTTATTGAGTAATGCCAAGAAAGTCTCATCATGGGTGGTTTGGGCATAATCGTGGGCCAGTCCAAAAGCAAATGCGGTTTGACTGTGTTCTCCGCTGCGAATGGGGTAGGCCAGTTTGGGAATCCAGTTTGACAGTTGCTCAACGACATGGTTTTTTAATGGCGTCATGTTTTGTAGCCATTGCTGTGCTACCGGTAGTTTCCAGTCGTACAATTCAGCATACAATTGTAAAAACCACGCTAAACCATAAGGACGTTCAAAACCAGCACGACCAGGTTGTTGAAAATAAGCCAGCTCTTGCTGTAAGTTTTCAGCAGTCAAATGTGCCGATAAACGTTCAATGAAAAGGGTGGTTTTTTTATCATTAGGAAACAGTTTGGCAGCTCGAGCCAGTAACCAGTGTCCATGCACTGAAGAGTGCCAATCAAAACAACCAAAAAATGTGGGGTATAGCCTGTCGGGTGTTTGAGCGTCATTGTTGTCATTCAATACATGTTTGATTGAATTGGGATAGGTTAAATCAATACAAGCCAAGGCCAGTTCAGCCATCTTCATGAGTTTATCTGCTGAGCTGAGTTCAAAAGGTTTGCTGTCGTCAAAGGTCTGACGTAACAACTTGTTCTGTGCTCCTAGCATCATGTTCAATGGCTGCAGACCCAATTCCGTTCTGTGTCGGTTGACTTCTTTAATTGATGTGATGGGGTACAGTGATTGTGAGCCCCCTCGGGTAGGCTCAACCATCAATTGGCCATATCGTTGTGGTAAATTTTGAAGCATTTGGTGTTGGTCATATAAATCAGCATACCAAATGGCTGGTATGTTATTTTTTTTGACTTCAGTCAATATCATAGGTAAATATTGAGTTTGTTGTTCGATATTTGATCTCTTAAATAAAATCAGTGCTATCTTGGCAGCATTTTCACCCACGTCATTGGNACCTGGCCAGTGACCCAACTGATTAATGACATGGTTTAGAAGTATGAGGTTGTCATGATCTAACTGGTTTTGGGCTTGTTCAAGCTGTTTGATTAAAGGTGCATTTTTTTGTTGGGTTTTAAGGTGTTTTAATTCAATGCGGTGTTGTTGGTCCTGTTGTAGGGCCAGCATCAAAGTATCTTTAAGGCCAACAGCTGATGCTGTTAAGCCATTCAATAGTAGTACAAGTGACAGCAGTGGAGTGATTTTTAATGATTTCATTTGCTCAACTATGCCACAGAATTTAAGCGCACTCAAGTGACTTTCAAAAACCCATAAGTGGTTTTTCTTTTCATTGCACTTTGATATACCCAATATGAAGTTGATTGACTTAATGGTTACAGCTTACCATTTAATCATTTGACCTTCCTGGTCTAAAAATAAAGGGTGCTGAGAATTATGAAATTGGTGCGACTTGATTTGTTTTAATAATAAATGAGCAGTGGTCTGAGCGGATTGTAACTGTCCAATGACTAAATTGTTTTGAAATGGAGCTGATAAATCAGTGTCTGTAGTACCTGGGTGTAACAAGAGAAACTTGACACGAGGGTGTCGCCGAGCCCATTCAATGGCAACGCTTTTCANGCCCATGTTCAAGGCGGCTTTACTCATTCGGTAAGCATACCAACCACCTAAATGATTATCATCTATGCTACCTATTCTTGCAGATACTGAACAAACCACGGCGTGAGGGCTTGAGGTGATCATTGATTTTAGTGCCTTTATTACCTGTAAATGCCCTACAGCATTGGTCATGAAGTTTTCTGTCATCTGTTGGGAATTGATTTGCTGTATTGCTTTTTCGGGCATGTACATTGCACTGTGTAATATACCTGCGCAGTTGATTAGCCAATCTATATTTGAAAACAGTGTTAACAATTGTTGTTTCATGGCTTGAACACTGGGTTCATCAGTGACATCACAATGAACAGTCCAAGTTTGGGTGTTGCATTGTTTGATATGGGTGTATGTCCGGCTGGCTTTTATCAGGCAGTGTTTGTTTTCTTCTTCAATTTGTTTGGCCAGTGCAGCACCTATGCCACGATGTGCGCCAATAATCAGGATGTTCACGTTAACTGGTCTTTGAGAGCCGTTGATAATTTGGCATGATCGAATTCAAAACCTGCTGTTAATAATTTTTCAGGTAACACATGGGCATCGGCCAGTAGCAATTCATTAGCCATTTCTCCAAANATGAAACGAACCATAAAAGCGGGCATATGAAACCAGGCAGGGCGTTTCAATACACGTGCAAGTGTTGAAGTGAATTCATTGTTACTGACAGGGTGTGGGGTAGTTAAATTGACAGCTGATTCAATTTCACTGTGTTGTAAAATAAATTGAATGGCATTCTTGGCATCTGCAATGCTGATCCAGCTGTATTGTTGTAGCCCTTTACCCAAACGTCCCCCCAAGCCGAGTTTAAATGGTAACACCATGTCTTTCAGTGCACCCCCCNAGTGAGATAAAATCATTCCGAACCTGAGATTAACAACCCGACAATCAGTTGTTTGAAGCTTTTGGCATGATAATTCCCAGTGTTGGGCAACTGATGCAACGAAGTTTGTGCCGGGAGAGGATGATTCTGTTAAATATGCTCCAGGTCTGTGGCCATAGTAGCCAATTGCTGATGCACAAAGGAAGGTCCTAGGTAAATTGGTTTGTTGCAACATGTCATCAATCAGACTTTGGGTTCCAAATACCCTGGAGTCATGGATGGTGTTTTTGTACTTTGTATTCCAGCGTTTATTGGCGATGCCAGCACCTGCCAAATGAATCACTGCATCGGGTGCTTTGATGCCAAGTTTGTTTATCATGTGCTGGTAATTCCAGCTTGGTTTGTCCGTTATTGTGGTGTTTCTTTGTAAGCCGATAATACAATATTTGTCACTTAATGACTGAGTTAGGTACTGGCCCAACATGCCATTTTGACCCGTTAAGAAGACGATGGGTTGTGTTGTGTTCATTGACAGCTTGCCCAGTTGTAGATGAACCGTATGGTAAATGCATTCAGGTGAAGTCTACGTCAATGCAGAAAAATACTTTAATTGAGTCTTGTTAAAAAAAGTTGATGAAGTTTTCTAAATCAATTTCGGTCTTTGGGTTTAACAATGTGACTTGTGTGTTGTCATTACACTGATCATAGATGTCATCGAAGATTGAATCTATGTTTTCAACTTCGTCACTGTGAAGAACCACAACTGTTAATTCATCAATGGTTAAGTCATCAACTTGACGTTTAATTTCTAGTTGTTGGAAGGCTTGTAAAGAATTGATGTCTAGTGGGTCAATGACAAACAACAATTGATTGATGAATATGGTTGAGTCATCATCGAGCACATTGGGTAAATATTTAAAATACAGTTGGTTGCCTGATAAGGAGTTGAGTTGTTTGCACAATGTGTCGGTTGACTCTTTTGAAAGTCCGCTGACTTTAATGACTTTTTGTTTGTCTGTATTGGTTGCCGCTTGATTGCACTTCAGTAAATCCAGTTCACGCCCTGCACGATTAAGTTTTTTAATCATACTGTGTTCTTCGAATTTGAAGTTTATTTTATTGATGGCAGGAGGGTTCAGGTTAGGTGGTTTGTCATACAAAGACAAACACATCACTGATTCATCACCTTCATCTTGATATGTACCTACTACATTGGCATGGCTGAGAATGTCAGTTACTTGCCAACGGTGTTTCAGNCGATTAGANAGGATGTGAGTATAAGCTTTGAACCTATTCACATGAATACGACTAACGCCTCTGAAATATATGATGGGTCCTGATTTCATGGTTGGTTCATTGAATTCTAAATTTATATTCAATAATTTGTTCATGGTATTTACTCACACTGATGTCACACCCCGCNTATTATAGCTGTNATGTTAGCTTGTGCTGATTTACTATGTAAACAATTGTATCTACCATCTTNTTTAAAGGTGACTCATTTGCAANACCAGCAANACCCCAGAGATACTGATAAATGCGCCTATGATTTTTCTTTGAGTCATGGGTTCTTTCAAAATCAACCACCCTAAAATTAAAATAAATATTGATGCAGTTTC